>JAESGO010000024.1_pt1 | contig 213978 bp, 165 predicted proteins | sample 9269701 | NCBI WGS metagenome assembly JAESGO01 (sample SAMN15720690, study PRJNA650881) | algae metagenome | isolation source: Hormoscilla sp. CMT-3BRIN-NPC48 and co-occurring heterotrophs from... | place: USA: Clark Mountains Wilderness, California | collected 2010-04-18
TTCTGGTTGCTGTAGTCGGCAGGTCTTTCCCTGGCTTGTTCTGAGCTATCCACTACTAATACCCACTGCACTAGGGCTTCTTTATATCTTTCCCAATCATCGGATTTTTTTTTACTTGTTCTAAAAGTGAGGGCGGTAACAATTCACCCAAAATTTCTATCCAGTCATGGAATATATTGTGTGCCGTTGATTCACTTACCCCGAACTGCACGCCTAGTAGTTGAAATGTTGGCATATGGTGCAGATAAACTAAGGTTAATAATATCTGCTCTGTTACAGATAATTTTGGCTTTCTACCACCACCTTTTTTTATTATTCTAATTTTGGCTTCTTCCTCTACAGCTTGGGAGCGGTTGAATAGAGCTTCTGCTTCTACGATTAACCATTGCAACTGTTGGTAATCAATTCCGAGCAAACGTTTAGTTTCTTGAGGATTAGATGTGATGTATGCCAGTAAAGAACTCATGACTAGCAGTGCAAAAATACAATTTTATCATCATTACGAATTTCTCCTTTTGTTTTTTGGAGATGTCTAATGTAGTAAATGTGCAAGCGCGTCTACGCGATGCTTATTTGGAGCCTTGGACAGTGTACTTGCCAATGAAACAACTAACTTCTATATTTCAAACAACACAGCCTTTGGCTGCTTTGTATCACGCTATCGTCAGTTACGAAATTATTCAGCATCTGGAATTGGCTCATCGCTGGGAGACTGAAAACACTGTTCCCTATTACCTAAAGATGATGCTTGGGCAAATTTCGTCATAGCAACTGTACGCTCAACTTTTAAAATCAACCCTCTTTAATTACTCTGGAAAGATAAAAATTGATAAATGTAGAAACTGCTACTTCCGCCCTGAAATACTACGATTTGCCTAATGCTCAACTAACATTCTTAGGGCAAAGCCAAAACACTACATTTCAGGTTGAGATACCATCAGGAAATAAGTTTTTGCTACGTCTGCATATTGGTATTGAGACTACTATCGACGGTGAGCATAATGTTTGGAGAGAGCCATCAACCATTGAATCCGAGTTGCTATGGCTCAACGCGTTAGCCCACGACACCGAGCTAACTGTGCCTCAACCTGTGCAAAATCGGTTGGGTGAATGGGTAACAAGCTTTGCTAGGACGGAATCAGAATCTTCCATATCCTGTTCGTTGTTGCGGTGGGTAGAAGGTTCGCATCTTGATGATCCTACAGCACAGCAAATTCGACAGCTGGGTACGCTGATGGCGCAACTGCATCAACATTCAAGTGGTTGGTCGTTGCCAACAGGCTTTTCTCGCCCCACTCATCATGTAGAGCAGCTAAAATCTGCAACATCTCAACTGGGTGTGCTGGTGCAAAACAAAGCAATTTCGTCAGACGATTATCAAGTGTTCCAAAAGGCTGCCCTGCAAGTTCAGGAATTGCTGTCTAGCTTTGAGCAGACACGCGACACATGGGGCGTAATTCATGCTGACCTTCACTCAGGTAACTATGTCCTCTATGGTGAAGAAGTACGCCCAATTGACTTTTCACGTTGTGGTTTTGGTTTTTACCTTTACGATATAGGTCAATCACTTAGAGATATTGAAGCATCGCTGCGTTGGCATTTCTTCGAGGGTTACTCCAGTGTTAGGACATTACCAGAAAATTATCAAAGCGTTGTTGAAGCATTGTTTGTAGGATCAACAGTGGAAAACTTTGCTTTTCTCAGTGCCAACCCCGAGGAACACGACTGGCTTTCTCGTGCAGTGCCTTATGTCGTCAAGAACCACTTGCACCCCTATTTGCAGGGTGAGACCTTCCTGTTTCTGAAGTGAGTTAATCAACATTCAGGTGCCTTGAGACGATCAGTGAGCAGCCAGACAGGTTTTAATGTCCTAGTTGCTAAGTTAAACGGTGCAATAATGTCACAAGTTAAAATTTATGGTCTGAGAGTGCATCTTGACCCGATCAAGCAAAAACTCTCCGATATCATCCATTCTTGTGTAATGGATGCGCTCCAATATCCTGCTGATAAACGGGTACACCGATTTTTCCCACTTGATGCCTGTGACTTTTTCTACCCGATTGGGCGCACGGAACGATACACCATTATCGAGTTCAGTATGTTTGAGGGACGTAGTGTTGAAGCTAAAAAGCAGTTGATTCGGTTACTGTTTAAACGGGTTCAATCTCTTGGGATTACAACGCAAGACTTGGAGATTACAATATTTGAAACGCCGAAGCATAATTGGGGATTTCGGGGTTTACCTGGTGATGAGCACCAACTCAACTACAAAGTCGAAATATGAAGGTTTGTTGTTAAGAAGGTAGATTCGTGACAGTAGCATAACAAGCGTGGTGCAACGGATTGCCATAAGCTGCTGGTAGTATATTCAAAATTTATGGCAACCGCTGACCACAACCGTTAACCCACTGTGCGCTGCATAGTTTCATCCTTTGAAACTCTATTGACATGACTGAACTTCAAGCTCGATGGTAAACAGGCTAACAATCCCAATGCACCGGAATATGGAAAGAGCGATTAGTAAGTAGCAGAAGGTTCTTGATTACAACACTTCGCTTCGCGCTTGGACTGCTGCACTGCAATATACAGATCATTGAGTTATGGCTGATGTCCCCAAAAACGCAGTTTCATCACAAGATGTGCATGAACTGCTTGAGCTATGGTCATTCCCTTCTACTTTAACCATAGAACCAACCAATCGAGGCGCAAGCAATACAACCTATTTGGTTAAAGGACAAGCAGGCAATTTCATCTTGAAACTGTACGGCGATTCTACAACTACAGAACAACTTCAGTATGAACATTCACTACTTTTCTATCTGCAACAAGCAAATTTATCGTTTTCAGTTCCAGTTCCTGTGCCAGCCAAGTCTGGAGAAACCTTAGTTCAGAAGAGCAAAAATGACACCTTGCTACGAGTAGCTTTGCTGCCTCTAATTCCAGGTCAGATTGCAGAACGGCAAAACTGTCACCATGCGCGTGCTGCGGGTCGGGCGCTTTCTGAACTTCATTCTGCCCTAGCTAGTTTCGATCCAAAAGGTCAACTCGCTCAGTTACCAGCATGGGGGGATCTCTGTCGGATTCATCCGTTAGTGCCAGATCCGCTTGAGATACCAAAATGGCTCTTATTACCAACAGAGCAGGAAGAACGCCTCATCCATACTCTAGCAGAGGTGCTTGAGGTCATGCCCAAGTTGTATCAAACGCTTCCTGTTCAGACTATTCATGCTGATTACCTATCCTTCAACATTCTGCTCTCTTCCAACCAAGTGGTTGGTGTTTTGGACTTTGAGTTTGCTACTTTTGACCTGCGGCTTGTGGACTACATTTGTGGACTAGATGACTACTCAATGTTTCCTTGGAAACAAAACACTCGTTGGGAATTTGTAGAGGCTTTCAGTGCAGGTTATGCCGAACACATTTTGCTGACACACCAAGAAGTGTCAGCAATAATAATCTCTTGGCGTTTACAGCGGGCAAGTTCTCTAGTCTATTGGTCAGGGTGGTGGCGTGAGGGAAAAGTAACCCATCAAAAGGTAGTGGATGCAGTAACTGATCTATTGCTGTTTGAAGATTGGCTTTTTGACAATGCGACTAAATTGTTGAGCTACATTCAGTGGGTTTGAACAATATGTTTAGGGAAATTTTAGCTACTCCATTGCCAAAACCTACTCAAAAATTGAGCAATAGTGCTGTGAGGGGCAAGAGCATACATACATTGCAAGTATGCGATCGCATACTTGAGTTACAAAACTTAGCATCGTGCTCTACTTTAAATGTATCTCTGCTTAACGACGATTCTATTGCCCCTTTAATTAAACTGAGCCGTAAAACTTTAAAATATCTAATCAGTAAAATATATTTAAGCTTGTTTTAAAGTAAGTTAGTTATCTTTATTAACGGGACTTAGACAAATTGTTGGCTAAAATAAGGCTGTATTCCGCTCCAGGAAAAGGATTTAGTTCTGTAGGGGTTTAGAAGGCTCAAACCCAGTCACGGTAAGAAAAAACCTAAATTGACCTCAAAATTATTCACAAACTGGGTTTGAGCCTATTTCTTAACCAGTTTTTGTCTAAGCCCCGCTAAGGGCAATTTAAGTACCATCAATTAGTTCATTTATAAACTCGTCAGATCATCTACCTCTATTGCCAAGCTGGAGGCGATCGCCATTACGAAAAGAGTGTATGTAGTTCTAAGGTGCTACAAATTTAACATCACAGTGCTCACAAGCGATCAGGTCTTTATGAAAAAGGGTAGGTGGTCTTCAAGAAAATAGTGACGTATTTGCTTTACACCTTGCTACTTTGGGGCTTGTTTGGGCTTGAACGAGGTTCAAGTCCCGCTAAGTAGTAACTAATGCCTTTAATTCCTCAGTTTTTAATCTTGGCCCATAGGATGTAACAATCAAAGAAGCTGCGGATGATGCTAATTTTCCAGCTTCTTCATAGCTCATACCTTGGGTAATTCCATAGAGAAAAGCTCCTGCATACATATCTCCTGCTCCCACTGTATCTACAGCTTTTACTTGAGGTGCAGCAATTTCGATTAATTTCTGACCATCAAATACTACTGAACCATTGGAACCGCGAGTAATAGCAAATTTTTTGCTGAGAGTTTTTAGGTGATCTACAGCTACTTGAAAATCATGTGTATCTGCTAGTTCTAATACTTCACTTTCGTTAGCAAAAATAAAGTCTAAACCAGTCCCAATAATGTCTAATAAACCATCTTTGAAAAATTTTACCATGTTGTAATCAGATAGGGACATGGTAGTTTTTACTCCCGCTTTTTGGGCTAGTTCTCTAGCCTTTATAGCTGCTTCTTTTCCTGTAGGAGAAGTCACTAAATACCCTTCGATATATACATATTCTGAATCAGTGAGCGCTGATAATACTAATTCTTGTGTAGAAAACTTTTCAGTAATTCCCAAAAATGTATTCATGGTGCGATCTGCATCAGGAGTTACTAACACCAAACATTTACCTGTAATTCCTGATTGGCGGTCGCCATTCTTTAAGTTGGTATCTACCTGAGAGTTAAGTAAATCTTCTATGTAAAAATCTCCAAATTCATCGTTAGCCACTTTACAGGAATAAAAAGCTTTTCCTCCTAGTTGACTAATTGCCACTATTGTGTTTGCTGCCGAACCTCCACAACTCTTATGGCAATGAAGATTTTTGAGATTTTCCAAAATATGATTTTGACTATCTTCATCTAAAAGTGTCATTACACCTTTATCAATTTTTAACTCTTGTAGCAACTCTGGAGATACTTCGTATTCTATATCTACTAAGGCATTACCTATACCATAAACATCATATTTCTTGCCCATTGTTTATCTCCTAGAATAATTTCTGTTTGACTTGAACAGGACTAATAATAACAGATAAGAGTTGCTTGATCGTAATTTTGTGAACCCGCATTTTTTCAAGGGAATAATATTCCCCATCGACTCAGCCTGTTTGACTTCCTATCCCTATGGTTCTCGGTGGATGCCCCTATCCATGGGAGCATCCCAGTTTTTTTGCAAAGAAGGCGAAAATCAGTCCCTATAGGTAAGACGAGTGTATTTATAGCATTTTTCCAAAACAATGCAACAATAACACGGAGAGCTTAAGTCATATTTTATGAAAGTATAAAAACCAAGGGCTTAAATAAATATTAGAAGACAAAATTCCCAACCTTGATGAAATTAAAATTTTAAAACATGGCTTCTGAAAAGCTATTTTTTTGATAATAATTATGATTATTTTTTTTGAACTCTTCGCTTAAAGCTTATTGGACTTCAATTTATTTGGTTGCCTAAAACGGTTTTTACCAGCAACACGAAGGAGGCGCAGAAATTTGGGGCATTCAAAATGGTTGGGTGCATTGCAAGCGGCTGCGTGGTGGAGTCCATCGCGCATCGCACTCAGTTCTTTAATTTTTTTGTCCAACTCCAATGCCTTGGCCAAGAGCAGTACTCTATTGATCTCAGGGCCGTCAGGCGTAAACATTTCACTAATCTCATTTAAGGAGAAACCAGCACTACGCCCTAACGAAATCAAAGCTAGCCGTTCTATGACGTTAGCATCGATTTACCCCTGTCAAGCTAAATCCATTGCCTAGAGGGTAATACAGCCCTATTTTCACCTACAACTTGTTTAAGTCCCGTTATTACGAAAAATATTGTGACCTCATAACATTTGGATTCATCTGTTGTACTTTAAGGGATACAGTTATTTGATTTTGGGAGGAAATACTACAGTGAAACGTTGTCATATTTCAAGCACAATTAGTGGTTTATCTTTTTGTTTATTGCTTTTGAACAGTATCTTTGCGCCATCTGCACAAGCTGGACGACCTGTACTCAATCAAACCCCTCAAACAATCAATCGTTATTTTGGTGGTTACAAAACTCGACTAACAACTAATCAGGGGGTTACTTATACCTATGCTCCAGCCAAATTTAAGCGGTTGTTTCCTAAGTTTCCCAAAAGCAAATTTTCAATTACTTTTGTAAATAATAGAGCTAGAAAAATAACTCTTGATTTCAGTGAAGACTTAAATAATTCTCGTCGGGTTGATTATAGATATAATTACGAGCAAGCTGATGCCACCAAATTTTATAATTATATCTTTGGCTACCAACCTTCTATTTGGAAAGAATTATCAAATCGCTTTGAACAGGACACGGTACATAATTTTGAATATTGTCTAGGGGATGGAGTTGGCAACAGTTTTATCAAAATGGGAGCTAACCAAGTTACATTTGATGCTAGTTTCTATTATGACTCTCGTTGCGAACCTCCTTACTAATTAAACTTTATTGCGTGCTAGCGTGCGAACGCAGATTGTAAAAATTATAAAGTGAAAGATTTTACGCCCTTATTACACTGCGAACTGACTCGCCAGCACGAGAAGAACGCAGGTAAAACTGTTAAACTGAACTTAATGTTTCATTGTTAATTTGATTTTGTGGCGGTTGTAGGTCAATCTTACGGGAGTTTTTCACTAAGAGATAAATTCGTGTCATCAAACCAAGTTTTCCCCACTTTAGGCTTGCAACAATTTGTGTTGATATAGCCTATAAGTTTCCTGTGCTGCTTCTCAGCTTAACGCTCGAAGAAGTTCAAACTTCATACCCTTGATGATATTAATTTGACACAGCGACAAATAATAAGTCACTGTACAAGTAGTTTGATGAGGTGAAAATTCATGTCCAATTTACCTATCCCCCCTATGCCAAATCCTGGTCTGGGTGTAACTACTGGCGTTGATTTACCTGTCGGTACGGTTGTTGCTTTTGCGGGAAAAATTTCATCATCTTCCTCAGATTCCCCTTCAGCCTATATAACTAACATTGAAGCACTAGGTTGGATGCTATGCGATGGAAAATCGCTCGAAGTATCTCAATATCCTGACCTCTTTGCTGTCCTTGGATACCTTTATGGAGGGCAAATTGACAAATTGCACATCTTCCGAGTTTTAGCAGTAGTCGCCAAATCTATCGCTGGCTACTTTAAAGCAGTACCCAAGTAAATTAGCGTGACTGTTGATCTTGGTTGCCAGTTCGCGCTTTTCCTCATCACCCCAAGGTTGCTACTGCTTCGATGCTTTCCCGTAGCTGCTGTTGGTTTCAGGTTGACTAACCAGCTTATAACCTTTGGTATCCTTAGCCAGTTGTACTGTTTGACCCTTCTTTAAACTGGTAAGCGTCGCATCATTAGGATTGCCCCAAAGCTTGATTTCCTTCACCTTCAGTAGTGACCGCGACTGCGTTGCGTTGATGCAGATCTTGCAACTGCTTCTGGTACAAATGAAGGCGCGGTAGCGTCTGCCGTCTTGGGGACTGCTACAGCTTCGGATTATTTCTGAAGTCTGTTATCGAGTATGTTACTAGGTGATGAGTATTATCAATCAAATGATTATTTGATTTAAAGCCAACTGTAACTTTTCTGTAAATTTTGATTGTTGATGGTACGTTATCACCAATTGCTCAATTGCCCGTGTCATCGCTACATATAAGAGTCGTGCTTCATCATCAGCATTTTCGCTCATGTTTGGTAGATAGCCAAGACCAGGGATAAAGACAACAGGAAACTCTAATCCTTTACTTGAGTGCATGGTGATCAGTTTGATGCTGTTATCTGCTGGTTGATAAGTACGGCTAGAACTGGTAGCGTTAACCCATTCAACAGGAATTTGCGCTCTGTAAAATTGTTCTTTAATCCGCTCACCCATGAATTTAGTACGATAGATGATCGCCATGTCATTCCAAGCAGTACCTCGCTCGTGTAACTGCTGTACGCGCTCATTCAAATACCTCACTTCCTGCATGAAGCTGGGGAGACGTATTAATTCTGGCTTTTTCCCACGACGACCAGCACTTTGAGGTTGAATCAACACCGGAGTATCATCTTCCGTTTCTTCTGGTGGTGCTAAAACAACTCTGGCAAACTCATAAGCCAACGTTAAAACTTCGGCAGTGTTGCGGTAATTGAGTTTGAAAATCGTTGTGCGTCCTTGTGCCTGGATACCTACACTCTTGAAACTGAAATTCTGGCGCTGCTTCTTCTCATAAATACTTTGGGCATCATCATACAAAACCAACAGCGAGTTAGTTTCTGGATCAACCATTTGCGTTGTCAGTTTCAACCACTCAGGTTTAAAATCATGACCCTCATCAATAATCACAGCACCATATTGTCCTGGTGCGATCACACCAGTATCAAATCCCTGAATTACTCTATGTACTAAATCCTCAACAAATGCTTCACCTCGTAAAGCTCTAGAATCTGGCAGTGCTAGTTGATGAGCTTTGAGAATATCAACGCACCAACCATGAAAGTGACGAACTTTAACAGTAGAGGTAAGGTTTTTCTCAGCTAGAGCATACCTTAATTTAGAAGCTAGAGAAACGTTGAAGCATAAACATAGTATTGGTTTGGAGTATTGTTCTGCTAAATACTGACAACGGTAGACCAGAATCAGTGTTTTTCCAGAACCAGCAACACCGTGAATCACGCGATGACCATCACCCAGACTCCGCGCTAGTTGCTCTTGTTGCAAGTCCATAATCTTAATTAAGTCATAAGCAACCTTGATCGGTTTCACTTCATGTTGTTCCAGTTCTGGATCTAACTCTGGTTCTGGGAATAAAGATAGTTGCGTACCAATCCGCAACTCTGGGAAAATGTGCCATCGGATACGGTTAATTTGGTCATATCCGAGAGTATTGCCGAAATTGTACGCCGATAAATTCCAAATTTGTTGATTAAATTCAAGAGCATCAACACTTTCGGCAATGTCATTTTTACAAATTACCAAATGTGGTTCAAAGACTTTTGTTAATTCACTTTGTTCAAAATTTTTTCTAGTAATGTTGGTAAAAACAACCCCGTAACCATAGGGTAAAATCAGCTTACCTTGATGTGGGCTACCAATTGGATAAACCAGCGTTGCGTCACGTTCCAACATTTGGCAAACTGCTAGAGCATAATTTCTTGCTTGTCGCAGTGGATTATTAACTTCTTTTATTCCTTCTTGGGTGACTAATTGAACTGAGGTTTTTGTGATGCGCTGAATATTTTCTAACTTCCAGTCTTTGACCTCTAGTATAAACAACCCATGTTCTGGATGCAGAATAATAAAGTCTGGATGCAACTGCTTCTTACCAATAGGTACGTCGTACCACAGCAGGTGATCGTCATCAAGATCATTTTCTAATGCCCTAGCAACCCGCTTTTCTCCCGAAGTCATACGGGAGAGGCAGCTATTAAGTGAGGGGATAAGGGTAGCCATAACTATCGCAGTTGGTAGACTGTAACCATAAAAAACAAGTTTATTTTATTCTTCCCAATTTTATGGCGTTTTGATTCAATTACTAATTATTCAAAAAATAAGATAGGCAAAGGTAATGATTGCTTTCAGGCAATCCTGATAAGGAATAACTGGTATTTTTTTACCAGTTGAGCCAAAATTAATCCCATAGAAAAATTTGAATAATTTGTATCGAAAGGAAATGTGAAATTAAATCTCTTAGAAAAAACTTTGCTCAATTGTTTCTAGGGAATTAAAATCGCGAACGTTTCAATCCCTGAAAGGGATTAGGGTAATTTCAACGTAGTATGAGGAATACCATCATTATCGTTATCAGGGCGCGATCGCACCCCACTTAATTGCATCGCGCTCTACAAGTATTGAGTGTGCAGCCCCCATGATTTACGCAGAACTTTTATCTCGGATTTGTTGAATTCTGGCGCATAAATACACAGATCAACGCCAATCAGAGGAAATTCGCTAAATTTGAATTGATAGAGAGCAGGTTGAAATGCTGACGGTACGAAAAATGACATATACTCCCGCAGTAAAAAGTATTTTAAAAATTTTTACTTACTAACGGTTAATTGAAGATAAAAGCAGAAAAAGTAGTAGTTAAAACGATATTATGTCAAATTGCTGAAATTACTGAAATATCTTCTTATATTATGCACCTCAAGTATACGATCGAGAATTGATGATGGGATTGCGGTATTTGAAAGCGCGATGATTATTGCACCATTTTGTTTCAATTCGTCAAGTAGCTTATTATCTTCTTCAATTCCAGTATTAAAAATGATTTCTTTGGAAATAGTATGTAACTTGGGAAAAGCTTCTTCTAATAATGTGCTGCCCCAATCAAAGCCTACAATATATCTTCCCTCGTCGGAAAAGTATATTTATTCATCGCTGGAAGCCTCCTTCGCTTGCTATCGTTTGGCCTGTTATCCATTTTGCATAATCACTATGAAGAAAATGGACTAATCTTGCCGCATCATCGGGAGTCCCCCAACGTCCAGATGGAAACATCTTGGTAATCTCATCATAAGCAGATCCAGTTAAGTAATTAGTATCTGTTGGGCCAGGGTTTATACAATTTACTCGTATATTATGACTTGCAAGAGCCGCTGAAGCCTGCACACACAATCCTCTGATTGCTTCTTTTGATACAGCATAGGCAATTTCATTAGTCATGGGGCCTAAGTATTGTCCACTTGTAAAAAGAGTAACAACTCCTCCTTTACTTTTATCAATCTGTTTTGCAAACGATTGAATCATTAACATTGAAGCTCTTACATTTATATTAAAATGGCTATCAATATTTTCCGCTGTACAATCAAAAATTGTGGAATTTACAGAATAAGCATGGTTGAGTACAATCCCATCAAGATTACCAAATAAGTTTTGAGCGCTTTTAATAACTTTCTCCGGTTCTCCATTAGCAGAAAGATCTGTAGATGCTAGCACCCTCACATTATAATTTTTCTCTAAATCACAACAGAAGCTTACAGAAGCATCTGAATATCCCATACTAATATCGTATTGTGGATTTCCATGAACTATGACATTAGCACCTGACTGTGCACACATTCTAGCTATGGCTGCACCTATACCGGAAACTCTGCTGACACCTGTTACAAGTATATTTTTATTATTCAATGACAAACTATTTTCCATTCGTTACCATCCTATTATTTGATGAAAAACTATTTTTAATTTTTTATCATCTTACTATGTTAGTGATTTACTTTTCATGTATTTTTTATTAACTCAAATCTTGCACCTAACTAGACAAAGTTCAAAACCTTGCTGTTGTAACTAAGGTTGAAGCTTCTCAAAATGCTTGAACAATGACAGCAACAAAACCTGTGGTAATAGCAAACATATTGCTTGCTGTGCTGCATCAAACCAATCAAGAGAATTATCGCTACCCGATGCTAGAAAAACCCAATAAGCTAATAAATAAGCTGTCAAGGATAGAACTAGCCAACGATAAACGCCTAAAACAGTGCCTTGACCAAAACGATGTAATCCAAAGCGATGTTTAGCTGTTTTAAAGAATCCTTCTCTTCTAGTAGCCAACGTCGTTTACCAAGCGCGTGTAATAGTAGACCCAATCATGGGTTTTGTAGAAATAACAAAGCGTTTCATGTTGAGCCAGTTATTCAGGTAGTAAGAAGAACCCAAATTGACGAATTAGATAAAGCGATTGCAGCGCTTAAATTTAGTTGGTCAGGCATTCATTATCAATCCATTCTTTGATACTTTAACGGCAATAATTCGCTGATAGTTACGATCTCCGCTTCCGTAACAATCACTTTGCAACTTGGAGCATAATCAGAAATTAATTCACGACACATACCACATGGAGGTACAACTCGCCCTCTACGATCTACAGCAACTATTGTTTCCAGTTCTGTGTCTCCTGCTGTCGCTGCCATTCCGATCGCAATTGCAAAGAGCGCAAACTGCAACTCGCCCAACATACGCTGTCCATTTGGACAGCGGAAAAAATTCTGCCAGATTTTGTTCGTAGTGCTGCCCCAACGTGATGATAGTCTTCTTTGAAACGCTTGGTGATTATGGAGCGAGCATTTTCAATTAGTTCTTTATCCTCTAAAAAGATAGGCGACATAGGGCTCAATATCTTGCAGTACAGCTTGTAACGGCAAACGTGCTAAAGTGAATTATACTCATCTCCTCAAGATAACTTAATCCCGACTACCAACAGATTACCTTTCAAGTACGCCCTTCGTAGATAATAAGAGCGCATAACGATGCTATAACTGGCCGCGAGTAGCCTCTCGGACTCAAGCAATAACCTTGAAGCGGTTGGGTTCATGAGCGTTGTTGTGCTGCTGGCAATGATTAGATGCCTAGAAAGACTCTTCTTGAAACTCATCAAAGATTGACAAAATGAGAATATTATTTCAAGAATTAATTTTGAGAAGCTTAAAACCCAATAGTACGGTTCAAAATTAGAAGGGTGAGTTAATTCTCGTAAACGACCGTTTTCAAGAACTAAAACTACAGCCATAGCGTACTATTTCCCTGATGTTGAAAGGGTAATACCAATAATCATGGTGCTTTGATTGGGGATTAGATTCCTTCATAAACGATTTTTTACAAATTAGGAGCGTGACCCCTAGTTGTACTCTCCAGGAAGATCAGTTTTTCTAACAGTAATGCTGCCAACTTTCTTACCTGACATTCTCAATAATTCATCACCTGAAAATTCAAAACCAAGCAAGAGTGCTATTCGCGCAATATCATCTGCGGTTGATGCTGCGAGCACCTCGTTTTTAAGTTCAGGTTCAGACTGCATTTTCTTTAAAAATGCTTCGATTTGCTCAAAAGCCATATTTAAAATTTGATTCTCGCTCTTTACTCGTAATATAACCCACATTCCGCACGTCAAATCGTAGTATAAAATACTACAGTAAACTGAGGGAAGAGCGTGCAACAAACTTAAGGGCTTAATTGATCAGTAATACAACTCATAATTTTGCCTAATTTACACCGTGATCGCAACAATGAGTATTTTGAGTAATGTTACAAATCATCTATCAAACACCGCGATCGCGGTGTGTCGGTTAATTAAATATAAAAGCACAAAAAGGTAGTAGCTAAAACAATGCTACGTCAAATCGTTAAAGCTAATAACAATTCAACCTTTTGTAACAGCATAAAAAAACTAGCTTTAAATCATACATTCGTTACTCTGTAAAGAGTTTAAGCAGTTTTAACTGGCTATTATAGTTAAAAACTAATTTTAAAAAGGACTCGTTTTTGAGCGAAATAGGCTCACTTCAAACGGGTTAACTAATAAGTAAAATCGTTCTCGATTGCGAAAAGTATTAACCAGAAAGCATTTGAGAACGATTTTACTGTTGGTTTCAATTTTTAACCTTGCCCAGACTTAAATATTAGAAAATATACCTTTAAACTCAAGCTGGTAAATTATCACGAGCGGCAGAAAGCCAATTTAGTATTCACCAGTCAAGTGGCAGAATCCCATATCGATTCAATCATCAATGCTAGACACAAGCGGGAACAGAAAATGCAATGGAATCGAGAAGGGGCACACCATGTTTTGCAAATTCGAGCCAGCATGGTGAGTCAAGAGTGGTCGGAAAAATGGCTAGAGTTTGTGTTGCCTGAGTCGGAAAAAGTAGCTTAACAATCACCTCTCTTCATATTAAATATTTACGCTTACAATTAAATATGAATCCTTCCCGACAATATCGGCGCTAGCAAAAATGTCGTATCCATCTAAACCCTGTGCTGAGTCTTGTGTAACGACCTTCGATGAGTTTGTGCAATTGGCGGATTATTCTCTGATGGATACCTTAAATGCCGATCCTGATGCCACTGTAGATGGTGATGATCACCGGGCCCGCCAGGTTTTTTCTGGTCATTTCGTACCTGTGACACCCACACCGCTTGCAGACCCAGAATATGTAGCTCATAGCCGCACTTTTTTTAAGGAACTTGGGTTGAGCGATGGACTGGCGCTTAATGAAAAATTTCGCCGTGTATTTTCTGGTGATCTCTCTGCTGCCCATGAGCCGATGCGTCAGGTGGGCTGGGCGACGGGTTATGCCCTATCGATTTATGGCACCGAATATACCCAACAATGTCCATTTGGTACAGGTAATGGTTATGGCGATGGTCGAGCAATATCTGTATTTGAAGGAATCATCAATGGACAGCGCTGGGAAATGCAATTGAAAGGGGGTGGCCCAACGCCTTATTGCCGGGGTGCCGACGGGCGCGCTGTCCTCCGGTCAAGTGTGCGTGAGTTTCTAGCGCAAGACTATATGCAAGCGTTAGGTGTGCCAACATCGCGCTCTTTGACACTGTATGTTTCTAAATCTTTTACTGTTACCCGGCCTTGGTATTCTCAAGACTCCTACTCTATTGACCCTGATGTTTTGGTGGACAATCCTGTGGCCATTTCAACTCGCGTTGCACCCTCCTTTTTGCGCGTTGGTCAGCTAGAGTTATTTGCCCGCCGCACTCGCAGCAATGCTCATCCAAAAGCATTACAAGAGTTGAGCATGATAGTGTCGCACTTAATTGAGCGAGAGTACAAAAGCGACATTAATCAAAGCCTTGGTTTTGCCGATCAATTAGTTGAGTTGGCTAAGCTATTTCGCCAGCGTCTCACTTCACTGGTGGCTAATTGGCTACGTGTTGGTTATTGCCAGGGTAATTTTAACAGTGACAACTGCGCTGCTGGAGGCTTTACCCTAGACTATGGCCCCTTTGGATTTTGTGAAAAATTTGACCCTTGGTTTCAACCTTGGACTGGTGGCGGCGAGCACTTTTCATTCTTCAATCAGCCCATTGCAGCAGAAGCAAATTATTACATGTTTTGGAAATCTGTGAGACTGCTACTGAAAGAAGATGCTGAAGCGTTAGAACAGTTCGACCAAGTAGGCCGCGGCTTTTCAGAAGCCATGCAAAAACAAATCCAAAAAATGTGGGCGGACAAACTTGGCTTGACTGAATATCACCCAAAGCTATTTGAAAAATTAATGCAGTTAATGACTGACTCAGAGGTAGATTACACCATTTTCTTCCGCGAGTTATCCCATATACCAGATAATATCTCAGCATTGAAAAAAAGCTTCTACGTTAAAACTTCACCACAACTTGATGAACAATGGCAATCTTGGCTCTTAAGCTGGCGCGACCTCGTCATTAACGACGGCAATTTGGCTGAGATATCGATAAAGATGAAACAGACGAACCCAAAATACACATGGCGAGAGTGGTTGATTGCCCCTGCCTACCAACAAGCCATGCAGGGTGACTATACTTTAGTTAAAGAGTTGCAAGAAGTCCTTAGCTATCCATATGATGAGCAATCACAAGACGTAGAAGATAAATACTATCGTCTAAGACCTAATGCGTTTTTTAACACGGGTGGCGTGTCGCACTATAGCTGTTCATCTTGAATAGCTGCGTGACAATCAGCTATTCAATACGAGCAGCTTTGTTCTTGAGCAACTGTTGAAAGCCAGGTTTGCAATGAGCTTGAGTCCGATATGATAAGAAATTGCACGTATCTCGATACTGTTGGCGAATTCATAAAATACTCATTAGTGATCGCACTCGCCAGTTGCGTAAGTACTGTTGGTGATTTTATTTCTTGGGTGCTGACATCTGCATAACACAATCCCATAATTGCCAAGTTCTGTTCTCAACACCTGGAACTAGCGGCACATCTTCAAATTGCTGCACTGCCCAAAATGCTTCTTCATGCTCTTCTACAGCTTTGAAGAAGGCTTCTGCTGCCTGCTGCATTGAGAGGGCGGCATCAATATAGGTCTTATTGTCTCGTGGCATTAGTTTATCCTCTCAATCTTGTCACTGCACAACTACTTGAACATCAATTTCTCTTACATGGTGTATAGAACAAGGATAAACTGTGAGGTTTTGTCGAGCTGCAATAAGAAGCCATTTATCAATGACAATTTGTAGAAAGCGTTCGCGCTATACATTTTGCCTTTAATCGTGTATTGCTTAGTGCTAGGGTCTTTCAAAACTTGCGCTTTAACATCTGGGGGAAACCATTCCATCAGTTCTACTGTACCGAATACGGCTGGCGACGCAAGAGAGGATGCGGAGACTATCTTTTTAGCATCTTCTGGGCGAAAAGTTAACACAGCCGTCAGGCTCCAATCTGTTGGCCCAGGAACTGTACTGGTATTACTACCCTTAATTTCAGTAAGCCAGACTACAGCTTGAGGTGAATAGGGCAGCGTAATGTACTTTTTTAGTTCATTGACATTTCGACTGATATTCAAATTGTTACTTTCTGAGCTAGTTGCTATCTTGTCTTGTTGACTTTTAACCCCCTTACCAGGCATAGCGCATGCTCCTAATACGGTTGTACTCACAACAATTACACAAGAAAGTAGAAGCAATCTAAGCATCGCTATCACAATAATTAAGTTTTTTTACTCAACGCGGACGTTTTAGTCGGTTTGCTGCTCAAGCCCCGTTAGAGTCACAAATACTGGACAAAAGCTCACCTGAGCTTGAGAGAATCTGAAACGGAAGTGAGCACTTATTCTACTGGAGTTTAGACACCGAGGTAGTGATGTAAATAAAGAAACCCACCCCCCTGTGCGGCTTAATTCCGCTTGCTCCTTTTAGATTAACTAGAGCTTGGTCGCCCCCGGAAAATTGTTTAAAAAGCAAAGAGAACCAGCTTCTGTTTTATCCCAATACCCGCTCTCGCATGAAGGTAGCGGGAATCAGGATATAGTTTGATAGCGCGATCGTAGGATGCGAGAGCAGATCCATAAGCTCCTATTTCAGAAAGCAGCAATCCTCGATTAAACCAAGCTTGATGATAGCTCCCAGAAAGCGCAGTGGCTTTGTCGTAACAACTCAACGCTTCGGCTTGCCGATGTAAAGCACTTAAAGCATTGCCGCGATAATTCCAAGTACGGCAATCATTTGACTCAAAGCTCAATGCCAGATCGAATGCCGAGATGGCTTCATGATACTGCTCAATCGCGCAAAGTTCACAACCTTTAGCTTGCCAGTAATCTGAGGAGTTAATATCTGATTCTATACAAGTCATGCTATCGTCTTTTGCTCTCACAGAAAAACATTTAAAAAACGGCGCATCTGCTAAAACTGGATTAAACAAAGTAATCCTTGATTTATGTTTGTCGTTTAACTGAAAAAGGTAGAACTAGAAGAAGACATAGTAACTTTTGGATTTGTTTATGATACTGGAGCGCGCAATATTTCTTAACACCTATAATCCTTACCCTTAATTTATTTAAATAGCGGAATAATCCAGGCAGCAATAACGGCGAACAGGATAGCACTTTCTAACCATACTAAAATCTGAGGGGATTGGAACCAGTTCTCCCTTGAACCTTGTAGTAGACTTGACCACCATCTCGCGAGATGGGCAGGCCACAGAGTAGGGCTATCTTTGTCTCTCCAGCGCCAGTTGAGCATAGATAGCAGTAGTGGAACTCCACCAACTTTGACATTCATTAACAGGTGAAGAGCAATTGCTATCACCATAATCACCCATGCAATTAAGTGAGCATAATACCAGGCGTGATTTAATTCTCCCTTGGGCAGCCAGGTTTCATCCATCATCTTGCCGCTAAACACCGCAAATGTTAATGCAATGAGGGCAAACGTATTAGTAAAACGGTTTAACGTATACCACCAAATGGGTTTACCAAATGAAGCTAATTTAGCTAAGGAGTCGGGCTGAATCAGCCGCCTCTGCCCCCGATGAAATGCGTAGAGTACAAAAAAGGGAAATATCAGCAAGGTATATAAACCAAAAGTGCCATGTACACCTTCTATATCTCGATAGGTAGGTAATGGAATTCTTCCCCAACGCCCATCATAGGTATCGTAAGTCCAAAAAGCTGTTAATATTGCAGCCACTAGAAACAGACCAGTGAACCCATGCAGAATGCGAAGCAGGAGGGGTTGATAAGGTTGAGTCAATTTCATGGAAAGCAATGGCTAGCGAACATAATAAAGGTAGTTAATTAATTCAAATTAAAAATAAATTTATTTTTTAAAAGGTTGCCCCCATAGTTCCCAATTCTCTTTATTAAATGGCGATCGCCACTTCAAAATTAACTCTCGCTCTAACTTTTGTCGTGCTTTCCTATCTGCTGGAGTATGCCACCAGAATGCGGTACATACTGCCACATCTAGCTGGTAGCGACGATGCAACTCAATGTACTGCGCGATGTAGTTCTGGCAATCATGGGTGATCCAGCGCTGTTTAGGGGTGCGTTTGGTTTCTCCCACATATAAAAGGATGGGCAGCGCGTTGTCAATAACAAAATAAATGCAGACTGCATCTCCCTGTTCAGACATTCGGTAAAACTGCGATGGTTGCAACTTCAGGCTGAAGGGGTCAATACTATCCGATTCACAATGCACAGCAGCAAGGTCAAAAAGGCTGGCTTGTTGCGGAGGCGGGTTGTGTCTGACTTGTTGCTGATACTGGAAAACCCTCTCCTTCCACTGCTGCAAACTATCCTGGCTCATCACGAGCTTATCGGCTCTGGGAGCGAGTAGGTTGTTATTATCTTCAAACAGATTAAGTTGATTTATTTCCAAGGCGGGTTCTTTAGAGCATCATAAAAATAGTTTCCCATAAGCGCGATCGCGCCCTCGTTATCTTTTTAGGGAATTTATTGTGACAATAATTGAAATAATATAGCCAAAGAAATGTTTGATTTTAAATTTATTAAGTCGTTGTTTTGATGTTTGTAAATCACTGGAGCAAATCGCGGCGCAGATTTAAAGCGTGGAAGATACTCAAAACATCGCATTTCCATTCTGGCAATAGCAATGTCATTGCTATCTCTTCTATGCTGTTTATCCAACAAAAAATAATCGGCAGCCACAGGGGTTCATCATAGTTAAACCCAAATAAGCTTACAGTAGCAATCAACAGCATCAGTCCCCAAGTTTTGGCAGTGTAAGTATGAAAACTAGGAAGTTTTTTAAATTTAATTAAACTGATGGTAAATAAAATTAGTTGAGCAGCTAGAGCCAAAAACAAAGGAATTTTAAAATCAATCAACACATGAGGATAAACTAACCATGTGCTAATAGCAAGGCAAATAAACAGAAAGATATCTGCCCAGCTATCTGCTTGCCGAAGTTCAACTGTGCTGACTCCTAATCGACGGGCAATGATGCCATCAAAGATATCAGATAAAATTGCAATAATATAGCCAATGACGAACCAAATTGTAGTATCGTGATCCACCGCCTCCAGTACCAGTAGAGGTGCGATCGCCAAACGAATACCAACAAGAATACTGGGAATTCTATCAACAGAAAAAGGAACTTTCTGACTATTCATGGCTAACCTTTTTAGCACCAAATTCAGTAATTGAGTAATAGCGTTGACTAAAAGATCTGTGTGATGAGATCAAGTTGTAAATAATTTCATAAATTACAATAAAATTCTACAAACATTAATAAAATAGATATTAGAAGAAATTAATATTTAACCTTGAATAGTCATTGGCAATTTTTAACAATTATTTTTGTTTTGCCAATCTTTCATTTCTTCCTCAATGAAATAATTAACCAAATTTCGATACATTTTTTCGATAGCCTCTGGACTTAGCCCAGCATCTTCTGCCCATGCTCTTCTTTGCTCCAACATAACCTCAAAGCGCTCTGGAGCACGGACACTTGTTTCGCTAGTTTTGAACTTGGATGCTGCTTTGACATAACCAAAACGCTGACCAAGTAAGTTAATAACTTGTTTGTCTAAGGTATCTATTTGGACTCTGATTTCATCTATGTTATGGCATTGCTCTGGCGCTTTCATATTAGGGAAGTCAAAAGTGTTACTTTTTTGATGACTCATAAGTTTTTAGGCGTTTAATTGTTTATATACTATTTATTCTAGATTTTGCCACTTCCCAAAAATAAGTTTGGGCAATAAAACTAGATAAAACACTTGTTTAAGAACAGCAACCCTTTTAAAAGCCATTTAGTTATCTCAGCGCCCCAATATAAGCCCCCACCAAAGCTGCAACAGCTACGACCAAAGAAACCAAAAAAGCATTGCGAGTTACTGAAGTAATTCGTGCTTCATCGCGCTCCTCACTTGTTTTAGCCTGGAGGAACCGTTGTTTCTGGATAGCAAAATACACGCACTGAGATAATATCAGCAGAGCCAGAGGAAGAATAACCCAATGACTGGCTAATGCCAGCCCTATACCGCTCAAAATAGTCAGCAACGCACCTGTGAAGAGAGAACGACTAACAAACCGATCTTCTTTCTCCTGACTTATAGCTTCTAAAGCTGTGTCCATGAAACTTGCGTATCGTGCTTGTTGAAGGGTAAAAGCACCACCAATTACCCAGAAAACTCCAAAAATACGCAGCGAACATTCAAGAGCAAATACAAGTCTATCAATCATGAATTCTTTCTTTTTACAGAACCGAACTAAGAAGCTTCTTGATTAACCAAATTGAGGAGCAAGCTAAAGTTTATCATCAACTATTTGTGAATAGCGAAAACCCGCGTCTAATTTCTCCCATTCGGTTTCCCTTTTCAATACTTTTCGTTACAAATTTATGAATAATGACTAATTAGCATGGATTAAATACCGAGATAAAAATTGTGATTTTGAAACTTATTCCTCAAGAAACGGTACAGGTTACTCAGTCTTTTTACTTGAATGTTTACAACGTATTACTAAACAGCGCATCAATGATTTACAGCAATACGTTGCTGAAAGATAATGCTATTTTCACTATATGCCTTCAAACAACAATAGTTGACCAGGAGTAATATTAGATTTTTTGCGCGTATGATAACCTAGATGGCAAGCACTACACAGGGGAATCAAGTTCTCAGTGCGGTTATCTTCTGGGGTGTAATTAGCATGATGTACTGTTAAAGTCTTTGCCATGCGTTCTGATTTGCTTAAACCAGAAGTATCTTCCCCAGGACGAATACATTGCATATTGCATTTACGGCAACGCCACCTAGCTTGTTCCTTTATTGAAAAGGCTATTTCATCCCAATTTTCAGGGTAACGTTGAGGGTTATAAGGCATTGAGATAGTTAGGACAGCTTAAATACCTATGCACATCAAACAAGCTTTTTCAGATCTTGACCTAGTGCGATGCTTCTCGATTATGCCTATTGGCTGTTTTCGCTGAGTAGCTTGAGCAGGGTGTTGCCGTTGCCATATTTAATGTCTGCGATTTTCCAGTTGCCATTCTGCTGTACGAGTGCGAAGGATATAGTCTCCTTCCTGCTGTAATTGAGAAAGGAGGCGAGGACTGTCGCCTCGTCCTGACTGATTTTGGTCGTGGTCACGGCGAAGTTCTTCGGCTGCGGGTCTTGAGAATTATAGAGCGGGTCGGAATCGAGCGCACCGACTTGACCCTGCGAGTTGATCGAATCCTTCCAAATCAGGTCTGCCAGCTTAAGAGTGAAATACTTGTCAACCAGCGCGCGATTCTTCGACTGGAAAAAGGGGCTTTTCTGCGCGTCGTGCTGCTTGTATAAATTCCTGACCAGATTGTTTGGTGCAACCTGCGGAGCGGTACTGGACTTATTAGTGGCGGTCACGTTAGATTGACCGACGCTGACGTTGGTCGAAATTTCCGGAGCGGGGCTGCTCTGCTCGGCGCTCCTGTCGGCGCAACTTGTCACAAAAAGGAGCGTGATTAAGAACAGAAGTGATTTTAGCATTATCATAATACTTCAATGTAGCAGATTGTTTCCCTTTACCCGGCATAGCTTGCAATCATATATCACTGCTTGCTGCAATCCTTCATTAATTTAGTGGCACTTCTAACGCATTCTCGCGGGATTTTTTTATTAGGGTAGGCTTTGAAATTGCGATCGCAGTGCAGATAAAATGAGCTAGGCAGTGGAACAAGATAAAATTTTGGTGGTGCAGTGCAACACATTTTTAATCCTGTTGGATAAATATATCTAAACTTAATTTTTTAAATTCTGCCTTTGTTCGCTGCAACTAAAAAAACATTTCTTGTATTAGGAATATCACGAGCAGGTAAAGACTCGTGATAACGCCCAAAGTTTACTCCCTCATCTCCTGGTCGAATGACAGTAGCATTCCAACCATAAACAGCAAGCAAATCCTCTGGGCGGTCAGTACCAAACTGCCAATGCCTCAATACCCGACCTCGATCAGTTTCTTTAGCTTTTTTCCCAGCAGTAACTGATTGAACGCTGACAAAATCAGCACCTAAATAACTACCATCTACACTTAGTTCTGAAATTGTCTGAAGTAACTTATAAACAATTAATTCAGGTAAATACATTAACACTCCTTCCAATAACCAGATTGAAGGACGAGTAGTACAAAATCCTTGACTCAATAAACAATCGACCCAATTATCTGTTAAATCAGCCGCAATTGTAGTGTGACGGCACTTGGCAGGCACATCTTTAAGAATCGAATTTTTATACTGTAAAACTTCTGGTCGCTCAAGCTCATAGACATAAGTTTCAGGCAACCAATTCAGTCGAAACGCTCTAGCATCTAGACCTGCACCTAAGATAACTACTTGCGGTGCGATCGCATGATTTGATAGCAAAAAGTCATCATAAAAACGAGTACGCACAGCAATAAAGCGGGTTCGCTTTGCTTTGACTTGCTCCAATTCTCCACCTACTTTTTCCCATCGTTCCAACAACACAGGAATTTCTTCTGCGGCTAAACGAGCAGCATATGAATCGTCAAATAAACGATCTGTTCTATTAGTTTCAATTGCTCGTTTAGCCGCAACAATCAAAGCAGTGCGCGAAACCAACGATTGAATGCTATCTCGCATCATATCTGAAATATTTCTGAAAATTTTACTTAAGCAATAAATGAATCATTAATCTAATTACAACTTGAAGTACAGAGTGTAGGCTTTAAGCGTGAGGTGTTTGACGCAACGTATAAATCTTTTTACGTTGTTCTAACAAATCAATTTCTAAACGAGAATTCAACTCATCTAAATCAAGGATATGCTTGTCCATACGTTTATTTGGCAGCTAGTGGTAAAATTTTAGTACCTGCGGGGCGATCGCTAACTAATGTGCTAGTTGTCTACGATGCCAAACACCCTGCACCCACAGCTTTAAAACAAGCTTTTCTACGTTTTCAAACTACAGGTAGAGTATCTTCCTAATCATATCCATAATGCCTACCGTCTGAAATCTACAAGGATCGTTCCTCATGGGGTACTACTCTCAACCTGAGCGCATTCCTACCTTATTATCGGGACTTAAACAATAGATTAATTTAAATAAGTTATAATCCATGCTAGGCAAGTATTTCACGTAGAGAAATACCCATGAAAGAAACCACTCCCGATGCTATGCCTCCATGTTTTGAAAAATGGTGTCATCGGTTCGATGATGTTTTCAACCATCAAGCCCAAAAGAAAGGGTTTAGACACTATTTGGGAGGATTATTAGGTGAAAGTGAACGAAAAAACCTCACACAGATGTCAAACAATGCAGTAGGAGTGGTTTACCACCAATTGCATCATTTTTTAACGGAAGCGACTTGGGACAGGCAGAAAGTCAACGAGCGCAGACTGCAAGTGATGCAGCAATGTAGTCAAACAAAAGTCAGGAGAGGATTTACTCTCATAATAGATGATTCAGGGCATAGAAAAAGCGGCAAGAAAACTGCTGGAATTGGGAGGCAATATATAGGCGAAATTGGCAAAACAGATAATGGCGTAGTGTTAGTAACAACTCATTTATATGATGGAGTAAAAAGTCTACCGTTAGACGTGGAATTATATCAACACGCTAGTTCGTTACCCGAAGGGAAGCAAGACCCAGAATTTATCAAAAAACCAGATATAGCCTTAAGGTTAGTTGATAAATGTCTCAGTAGAGGCGAAAAACCTGGAGTAGTATTGGTAGATGCTGGGTATGGAAATAATACGAATTTCTTGAAGCAATTAGAGCTAAAAAAGTTAAAATACATAGCAGGATTAGCAAAAAATAGAAAAGTCATTTGTCAACTGCAACCGGAAAAAGAAAAGGTAAGTCTAAGATTAGATGATTTAGCTAAAAGCTTACAACCAGAAGCATTTGCCGAAATCCAATTAGAACTAGAACTCCCCAGAACCGTATGGGTGGCAACAGTTGAAGTAGAAATCTCAACCTTATCAGAAACTAGAACAATAGCTATCGTTATGAATGCTGCTAGTTTTTATGAAGCTACAGATGTGAGTTATTTGATTACTAATGTTGCCCATGAGAAAGCAACTTGTGAATGGATAGTTAAAACTTACTCCCATAGAAATTGGGTGGAAGTATTTTATCGCGAAGCTAAAGGTTGGTTAGGTTTAAGGGAGTATCAGGCAAGAAGTATCAAAAGCCTTGAGCGACATCTGATCTTAGTTTTTTGTGCTTACAGTTTTATTGTCTGGCAACAATTAACTGGAGGTTTAAGACGGCGTTGGGCTAACAAACCGTTAAATACATTTACTGAAGCTTTATCTGCCTTTAGAACAGCTATATCTTATCGTTTTGTTGGTTGGCTACAGGAGAACACAGATTTTTTACTTTATAGTTGCAGATAATTCTGGCTTAAACAGATGATTGCAGGTTGAGTTGCATTTAATCCTGGCTGGAAACAAGGATGATCGCAGGTTGGGCTAAATCTAGGTATTGAGCCGAGATTCTTAATGCTCCTCAAACGCTGTCACCTTTGGTAACTGGATAATAAAGCTTGTCCCCTTGCCCTCTGCACTTTCAACCCCAAGTGTCCCTTGATGCGCTTCAGTAATGCTCTTTGCCAAAAATAATCCTAATCCCCAGCCAGTTTGCTCTTCAGCACAGACGGTTCGACGAAATTGTTGAAATAAAATTGATTGAGCGTCTAGAGCAATCGGATTGCCTTCATTATGGATAATAAGGGTGATTTGCGTTTCAGTTTGCTGGAGCGTAAGTGTAATCGGCGTATTAGGAGCGCCATATTTCACAGCATTAATTGCTAAATTTTCAATCACTCTTTGTATTTCTTTACGACTATGCTTACCTCTTTTGAGCATTTTTACTTAGCAATTACTAGCACTTATAAATATTCAACCAAATAGAGATACAAAGTTTTTTTTACTCCCGTCAGCGACGCTACGAAATCAAGTTAAGACCAATCACATAAATAGGTATAAAAGCTTTAAAGCCGAAATACGTCAGATAATAAGTTTGTGATAATAGACATTTTATTTCCATGTTTTGAAGTGAGCGCAGTTACTTAATAGGTTGGCAGTTCCAGGGTATTGTAACTGTAAAAGTAGTGCCTATGCCAACTTTACTAAAACAGTTAATGCTACCTTGATGTAAATCAACCATTTTCTTAGCGATAAATAAGCCTACTCCAGCCCCTGAAATATTATTAACATTATAAGCTCTGTGAAATGCTTCAAAAAGTTGGGGGAAAAATTGACTAGGAATGCCAATTCCATAATCTTTAATTTTGAAGGTTGCCTGTTGATTTTGACAACTAAGCTCAAATTCAATATCCTTGCTATCAGGAGAATATTTTAGGGCGTTACTTAACAAGTTGGTGAGAAGATGACGCAGCACTTTTTCATCCATTACTGCATCAAAACATTCTCCTGTATGAGTAAACAGTATTTGATGTTTGTTGCCATCAGTTAATTGCATTTCCGCGATTAACTCCTGGCAAAAGTTTTCTAAGTTGATAGGAGCAGGGTTAAGCTCTAAATTTTCAGCTTCAGCTTTATTAATGACCAGTACATCGTCTAAAAGTTGTGTTAGGCGTTTGATAGCCGCATCAATTTGCTGGAATGATTTTTGTTTCCTAGAGTCCGATAGTTTATGTGAATAATGCTGCAATAGCTGAGTGGAAGATAAAATTACTGTCAAGGGAGTTCGGAACTCATGAGATATCAGTGTAATAAAATGCGATTTAAGTTCATTGAGTTCTGTTGCTTTTTGTAAGGAATTAAGAATTTCTTTTTCGGCTTGCTTACGCTCGGTGATGTCTTGAATATTAATAATAATATATGAAATTTCTTCCGGTTGATCTCTAACATTATTAATTTCTACAAAAACCGGAAAAATCGTCCCATCTTTGCGAATGTGTTCAGTTTCAAAAGAATAGTAGTTTTGCTCAAGTGATTGATGGATGTGTTCTAAAACGTCTGGCAGACATTTTGGTGCTATTAGGCAAGTAAAAGAACGACCTATAAGTTCTTCGACTGTATATCCGTGCATAAGAGCAAAAGCAGGATTAATCAATTCCAAAGGTTCATTGTCTGGGGTAGTAATTACTAATCCTTGGGAAGTGTGTTGAAAGATATCCGCCCACTGCTGTAACTTGCGTTCGTCCTTTTTACGTTGAGTAATGTCCAGTATAAAGCTGACACCACTATCGCTAAAACCTTCTAATATACTTCCACCAATTAGAATAGGAACTCGACTACCATCAGCACGAATAAATTCTTTTTCATAGGGACTGTTAATTCCGGTTGCTGCTCTTTCATCAAGTGCTTGTTGATCTACTGATGAATACTCTGGTGGCGTTAATTCTACCCAAGATACGTTTTTACTAAAAAACTCATCTCTTGAATAGCCTATTATGTTAAGAAAAGCATCATTTACTTCTTCTACTTCTCCATCAATATTCCAAAAGCATATACCAATCATATTAGAATCAAAGATGCGGCGGAAGCGAGCAGAACTTGATCGCAAGGATGCTTCTACTTGTTGGCGACGAGTAATTTCTTGTTCTAGTTTAGCAACTGTATCTAATAGTTCTGCCTGCTTGGACTCTAATGCGATCTGAGCTTGCTGCAGAGCGGCATTAGCTTGATTCTGGGCATGAATGGCGGCTTCGGCATTTTTCTTGGCAACAATAAGCTCATCTTCATACTGAATCCGCTGATGCAGGAGAACAAAAATACAGTCATTAATTAAAACGCCCGAACGTTCCTGGGACACGGCATTCAGCAGTACGGGTAGAGTCTTCCCCTGTTTAGATCTCAGCGAAATGTAAATTTCTTCTACCTTGCCATGTAGCTTGAGTGAAGGAAAGAAATGGCTTTGATAGAAGATGCGACTGGACAATGGCAAAATCAGGTTAATGTGCTGCCCTCGCAGCTCGTCGAGTTCATATCCTAGTAATTGCAGCAGCGTAGCATTGACTGCCAAAATCTGACCATTGTCTGTAAATGTGAGAAAGCCACAGGGCGCAGTGTTTAGTGCCTCATCCAAGTGAGCAACATCCTCTAATTTAGAATACGCAGGTTGCATAGACAGTTTCTAAATATTGTTTAATTAAATGGAGGGTTTCTTGGGGATGGCTCATGTGCGGGCAATGCCCGGTCGCTTTCATGACTTGTAGCGTGCTCCCAAGCAAATGGCGGTGCAGGTAATGCCCTACCTCAATAGGAGCGAGCGCATCATCTGAGCATTGCAATATGAGGGATGGAACAGTCACTTTCGGCAAGTCGTGGCGGTTATCAGAGAGGAAAGTCACTTCAGCAAAGCGACGCGCGATAACTGGATCGGTTGAGCAAAAGCTAGTTTCAAGCTCATTTGTAAGTTCAGGATGCTCCTCATTTTTCATGACGATTGGGGCTAGTAAGCTTGCCCAACCCATGTAATTTCTCTCCATGATATCTAGCAGCCCTTCAATATCTGTGCGCTCAAATCCTCCCAGATAATCAGGTAAGTCATTGATGTAGCAGGGAGAGGGAGCGATAAGAATCAAGTGAGCGAAGCGATGGGGGACTTGAAGGGATGCCAAAATGCCAATTATGCTACTAACCGAATGCCCAACGAAAATGACATCGGTCAAATCCAACGCTTCACAAATATCCACGACATCTTGAACATAACCGTTGAGGTTACTGTACCGCTCAGCACTGTAGGCACTTAAATCTGATTTTCCAGAGCCGACATAATCGAATAAAAAGATTTTGTAATCATTCTCAAAGTTTGGTGTTAGAAAACGCCACATATTCTGGTCACACCCAAACCCGTGAGCAAACAGCATCGGCTGCTTACCTCGTCCAAAGCAGGTGACATTATTTCGCAGAATAATATTTGAAACCATCTTAATTTCTCAAAGAATTCCAGTAGCTCACTTTCAACAACTGGGGTTTTTATTAAAATGCCCATTTCGATCTTAATACTTAACTTTCTGCTAGATCACGGTTATCATCCTGAACATTCTAAGAACCCTGAAAAACAGCGAAATTGCCCAGTTTGATCTAGGTAGATTTGGGTTGGAAAGTAATCCGACGGCGATCTATCTAAGTCGTCTAGCACCTGGATCTAGGCCCACAATGTTGCAGGCTCTTAATGCGATCGCGGCTCTGTTAACTTCGGGCCGTGAGGATGCTTTAAGTTTGCAGTGGTGGCAGTTACGTTACCAACATACGGCGGCGGTCAGAAGTGTGTTGGCTGATAAATATGCACCAGCTACTGCTAATAAGATGTTAGCAGCACTCAAAGGATGTCTCAAAGAGTGCATGAGACTGGGTTTTCACTCAATTCCAAATTAGTTAATTTAGTCAAACCGAAGAGTGGTTTCGCCTCACTCATTTTGTTGTTATCCAAGAGATGCAAAGTGTTGTAGTTTTAGTAGCATTCAGTTAATTTACGTATAACTTAGCAATAAAGCACAAAAAATCCGTAAATCCTCAGAAGACAGTTGATCAGCAATATTTGTAGAATTAAATGTGGAATGGGTGCATCAACTTAACAAATTCTGCGTTTAATCGAGCAAACAACTCAAAAGTGATAGCATTACTAACTTAGTAACAGATGTTGCTAATCGAACAAATAAAATATGCTAAAACTTTATTTATTTTATAGGAATTATATTTAAATGTTTCAGAAAATGGGTCTACAAACAAGATTACTTGGCTCATTCCTGCTCATGGGTGGAATTGTATTAGCTGTTGGTTTTGTTGGCGCTAATGGGACTTCACGCTTAAGTAAACATATCGACACCCTTGGTAATGTTACAATTCCTAGCGTGACCGGATTATGGAAAGTTAATGAAGGACAAACTCAAATACAGTCATCAGAAAGAGCCTTACTCAATACACACCTTACCTCAGAAAAAAGACAAGTAGAATTAACTCGGATTAAAGATGCTTGGAAGCAAATCGACGTAGGATTTAAACAATATGAATCTACTTTTCAAACTGAAGAAGAAAAGAAGATTTATCAACAATTTTTAGAAGATTGGGATAGGTGGAAAGTAGACCATCAAAAATTTTTACAGGAGTATCAAAAGTTTGCCAATATGGGCATTTCAGATCCTCCAAATCGCATGGCGGCATTGGTAAGCCAAGGGAAACAAAATACCCCAGAAATGCGATTAGCTAAAGCCGCAGATACCCAGCTTGACCGCATCAGTGAATTTTCGGCTAATCAAGGACTTGAGTCTTTCAATGCTGCTACTGACAGCGTTATAGCAGTTATTGACTATAATCAAGAATTGGGAACAGGGGCGAAAAAATCTGCGGAGAAAGATATTCAACAAACTAACTCCTTGATGTTACTTGGGATGATAGTTGGCCCTGGTGTTGCAATTATTTTTGGTGTATTCCTCAGTAGAACGATCGCCAAACCACTAGGAGCTAAAATTTCCCATATTGTTAATAGTATTGTCTCATCTTCTAGCGAGATTGCAGCCACAGTAGATCAACAAGAACGCACCGCATCTCAACAAGCAGCATCTGTCAGCCAAACTACCACCACAATGGATGAACTAGGTGCATCCTCCCGCATTTCTTCCGAGCAAGCTGAATCAGCCGCTAATGGTGCTAGAGAAGTATTAACTTTAGTTGATGGTAATAACCATAGCGATAATGCTTCTGTTTATAAAGGTTCTAGTTTGCGGGAAAAAGTTACACAAATTGCCGAACAAATTCTGCGCTTAAGTGAACAAACTCATCAAATTGGTTCGATTTCTACACTGGTAAGTGAATTAGCTAATCAAACTAATATGTTAGCTTTAAATGCTGCTGTAGAAGCTGTACGTGCTGGTGAGCATGGTAAAGGTTTTGCGGTTGTTGCCTCAGAAATTCGTAAACTCGCCGATCAAAGTAAAAAGTCAGCAGAGCGCATTAACGGTTTAGTAATGGACATTCAAAACGCTACTAATTCTACTGTAATGGTTGCCGATGAAGGTAGGAAAACAGTTGAAAATGTTGTTAATTCTATTAACAGTATTGCAGTAAATACACAACAAATCTCACTTAATTCTAAGCAGCAAGCTGTAGCTATTCAACAGGTAGTAGACGTTATGAATAATCTCAATCAAGGTGCTTCTCAAACTGCTAGTGGTATTAGCCAAACTAAAGTTGGTGTTCAAAGGCTCAACGATGCTGCTATGAATCTGAAAGCAGTAGTTTAGTCAGAATGGCGGAAATATAGGGGTCGTGCAAGCAAGTACAATTTAGTAATTTGTTACATTTGTCAACCCCTTTTTCGGTTTTTAGATCCCCTAACTATTTTGATGACTACTTAGAAGCAGGTTTTTCAGTTGCCATGATGTGCAAATCAATGTTTTTCAGATAACGCAGCAATTGATGGACAAAAGAACCTCGCCACAATAACTGCCACCGGGATTTCTGAGAGTGTCCGAGAACTACTTGGGTAATGCGATATTCTTGTGCTACTTCGGCGATTTTTTGAGGAACATCATGGCTGGTTGCTCGTAAGAATTCTCCGCCAAATTCCTTTGTTAGCTTCTCACAAGTCTCTATGTGTAAGCTTTCTTCTTTAGTCAGGAATTTCTCTGGATGTGCCACAAATAAAACATAAAGACGCGCTCTCATGTGATCTGCAATTCTTGCCCCTCGTCGCAACAATTGCACTGAGTTGGGATAAGTTGATGCACATACCATCACTCGCTCGTGAACACTACAATATTTAGTTTTTGGTGTTGAGTTAATCGCATCTTCTTCCAGGTTGTCGGCTATTTCCCGTAATGCTAACTCCCGCAAAGCAATTAAGTTGCGCCGTTGGAAAAAGTTATCTAAGGATTGTTGGATTTTCTCTGGGGCATAAATTTTACCTTCTCGCAGTCGTTCTTCTAGGGTTTCCGGTGTAACATCAATTACTACTACTTCATTAGCTTCATCGAGTATTCTGTCGGGGATACGTTCTCGCACTACAACGCCTGTAATTCTGGCTACTAAGTCATTAAGGCTCTCTATATGCTGAATGTTTACCGTAGAGTAAACATCAATACCAGATTCCAAAATCACTTCAACATCCTGGTAGCGCTTTTCCCGTGGAGAACCAGGGACGTTTGTATGAGCTAGTTCGTCTACTAAGATCAGTTGCGGCTGCCTCGCTAAAATAGCATCTGTATCCATTTCGGTAAGCGTTATCTCGCCGCGCCCTATTTCTTGACGTGCTACTATTTCTAGTCCTTGACTCTTTTGTGCTGTTTCTTTACGTCCATGAGTTTCTAGCAGCCCAATTACAACATCAATTCCTTCTTGTTTCAGTTGGTGGGCTTCTTCTAACATTCGGTAAGTTTTACCCACACCTGGAGCCATGCCAATAAAGATTTTATGCTTGCCACGACGCGATCGCCGTGGAGTAGAATCTAGTGATATCTCGTTGGCAATGTCTTTTTGGGTAATCATGTATTAACTTACAGACTTCAAATTATCTAGTGCTAAATTTAACTTGAGGACATTAACGCCAGGTTCGCCAAAAATTCCCAAAAATCTGCCTTCAGTGTATTTAGGAATCAATGCTTGAACCATATCTAGAGATAAAGAGCGATTCTGAGCTACTCTTTTTACTTGGGAATATGCAGCTTCGACACTAATATGAGGATCTAGACCAGAACCAGAAGTATAAACTAAATCTGCTGTTGGCTGGATATTAGCTTGTTTGAGTCGGTCTATTTCGGGTTTGATGCGGTCATCAATTAAGGCTTTTTTGTTACTCGGAGCTAGGTTACTTGCACCGGATATTCCCGTTTTTAGTATGTTGTTTTTGTCATTTTTGGGATCTGCTGTACTGTAAGCAACGGTGCTGGGACGACTCCAGAAATACTGATTTGATGTGAAAGGTTGACCGATTAAAGCAGAACCAATAACTTTGCCTTGATTTTCAATTAAACTACCATTGGCTTGATAGGGAAATGCCACTTGACCCAAAACAATAATCAATAAAGGATATATCACTGCTGTGATTACCCACAGAACTAAGGTGATCCGAATTGCTTTAATAATTTCTCGCATTTTTGTTAAAAACGTTCTGGTTGAAAAATCACAACAAATAAATAAACAGAGAGTCCTAAAGTAGTTAAACCTAATACTCCCAAAGCATAAGCTTGAAAGCGGGATACTTCTAAACTTGTTGCCGCCTGTACAGCAGGAGCAATTAATAAATTCAGGCACAGCAGGAAAAAAAGTTGTATTGGCAATGGTCGCTTACGCCATTGTATTTGTAACCAATCTACGCTAGACCTCTTACCTAAAACGATAAAATCTGCTAATTCATCTGCGTTAATCTGCGTTAATCTGCGGTTAATCTGCGTTATAAAAACTCCGTTAAACATTTTTCCCTTACCTTCTATCAAATCAAACTTATTCATATATTTCTGCTCACTTCCTAAGCTAAACCTACACCAGCAATGAAAACATCAATTAACTTAATCGCAATAAATGGTGCAATCACTCCTCCCAGTCCATAAATTAAGATGTTACGCTGCAACAGTTGATTAGCAGTTAATGGTCTGAACTCCACACCTTTTAGAGCCAAAGGTATTAATGCTGGAATAATCAAAGCATTATAAATTAGAGCAGATAAAATTGCAGATTGGGCGCTTGCTAAACCCATAATGTTCAACTTACCAATCCCCACTGAGGCAAATATGGCGGGAATAATTGCGAAATATTTTGCAATATCATTGGCTAATGAAAATGTAGTTAATGCCCCACGAGTAATTAATAGCTGTTTGCCAATTGTTACCAAGTCAATTAGTTTAGTAGGGTCTGAATCTAAATCCACCATATTTGCAGCTTCTTTTGCTGCTTGAGTGCCAGAATTCATTGCTACACCGACATTCGCTTGCGCTAATGCTGGGGCATCATTAGTACCATCACCAGTCATCGCTACAAGTTTACCTTTAGCTTGTTCTTTTTGAATAACTGCGATTTTGTCTTCTGGAGTTGCTTCAGCAATAAAGTCATCTACTCCTGCTTCAGAGGCAATCACAGAAGCGGTAATACGGTTGTCTCCTGTGAGCATAACAGTACGGACACCCATACGTCGTAGCTGATCAAAGCGTTCTTTAATACCAGGTTTGATGATGTCTTTAAGATAGATGATCCCGTAGATTTCGCTATCTTGGCAAACAGCTAGAGGAGTGCCACCCAAGAGGGAAACTCGTTCATAAGCTGCGTCTAGTTCGGGTGTTAACTGTCCATTTCTGGAACGCACAAACCCCTTAACTGCGTCTACTGCCCCTTTGCGTACCTGACTACCATCGTCTAAGTTTGTACCACTCATGCGCGTCCTCGCAGAAAACTCAATTCCTTCTGCTTGAGAACGGTCAAAATCTACTTTAGCTCCCAACTTCTCAGCTAATCTGACAATAGACTTGCCCTCTGGCGTTTCATCAAATACACTCGCTGCCAAAGCTACATTAGCTATATCTTCAATTGAGTGATTATTGACTGGGATCAATTCTTCTGCCAAACGGTTTCCCAGCGTAATTGTCCCCGTTTTGTCCAAAATTAAGGTATTCACATCACCACAAGCTTCTACTGCCCGCCCAGAGGTGGCTATGACGTTAAATTGAGCTACCCTGTCCATACCAGCAATGCCAATTGCACTTAGTAAGCCGCCAATTGTTGTAGGAATCAATGCTACTAATAAAGCAATCAATATGGCGACGCTGACTGGCGTACCCACATAATTTGCGATCGCAGGCAGTGTTGCCACTACAATTAGGAAAACTTGACTCAAAACTGCTAATAACACAGTCAGAGCTATTTCATTAGGTGTTTTACTACGTTCTGCGCCTTCTACTAAAGCAATCATTCTGTCTAAAAAGCCCTTACCTGGATCAGACGTTACCCGAATTAGCAATTCATCTGAGAGAATCCGCGTCCCCCCAGTTACAGAACTCGCCATATCCGAACCTGGTTCTTTGAGGACTGGTGCTGATTCGCCAGTAATTGCCGATTCATCTACAGATGCCGTACCGCCAATAACTTCTCCGTCAGCCGGAATAATATCTCCTGCTACAACTTTAATTTGATCGCCTTTACGTAATGAGGTAGAACTCACTTCCTCAGTTGAATTATCTGGTAAAACTTTCTTGGCAGTAGTTTCCGATTTAGTAGAACGCAGGGCATCAGCTTGTGCTTTACCTCGCCCTTCTGCTACCGCCTCGGCAAAGTTAGCAAATAAAACGGTAAAGAATAAAATTAGAGTAATCAAACCATTAAATAGTCGCTGATTTTCTCCTGGAACTGAGCCAAATAAATTGGGGTCAAATGTCAGCAGTGCGGTAATAATAGTCCCCGCCCAAACCAGAAACATAACTGGATTTTTGAGCATGATTTTGGGGTTGAGTTTGACAAAAGCATCTTTTATGGCTCTTTGATAAAGCCCTTTGGTATTCGCTTTTGGGGTATGTTTACGAGCAGCACGAGGGCCGCTAGGCTGACGAGGTTCTTGAGGTAATTCCATTGGTGATGCGTGTTAGTGATTAGTAGCAAATTCTGACGGGACAATTACTAATAACTAAAATTGAAATGCTTCTGCGATCGCTCCTAGTGCTAAAACGGGAAAGAATGTCAGCGCCCCCAAGATTAAAATTACTCCGGCTGTCACGCTTGTAAATAAGGTGGTATCGGTTCTGAGTGTGCCAGGAGTTTCTGGTACTTGTTGTTTGTTAGCCATGCTATCTGCTAACAAAAGCAGGGAAATAATTGGGATGTAACGTCCTCCTAATAAGCTGATACAAGTACTAAGGTTCCACCATAAAGCTGTGGGTGCAGGTTGGCTATCTGCTAATCCTTCAAAACCTGAGCCATTGTTGGCAGCGGCAGACGTATATTCGTAAACAACTTGCGAAATACCGTGAAAACCTGGGTTACTAATACCAGCGAGGGTATCAGGAAAAGCTAGGGCGATCGCACTGGGAATTAGTACTAAAATTGGGTGAACAAGTAGAATAACGCTTGCTAAAACAATTTCCCGCTTTTCAACTTTTCGTCCTAGAAATTCTGGTGTACGTCCTACCATCAGCCCAGTTAAAAACACTGTTAAAATTAGGTAGATGAATAAATAAGCGGTTCCTATTCCTTGACCTCCCCAAATAATTTGTAAAAACATATTAAATAAGGTAGAAAAGCCACCAGGAGGCATTAAAGAATCGTGCATTCCGTTAACAGCACCACACATAGTTGCTGTCGTAGTAACTGCCCAAAGTGCTGTTTGCGCCCAACCAAATCTAACTTCTTTACCTTCTAAATTCGGGACTTGATTAGTTCCTTGACTACCTAAAAGTGCATTAACATTTGGGTTGCCTTGGAGTTCGCCAATAGCTGTAATGCCTACTAGAACCGTAAAGATCAGAAAGACCATCCAAAAAAGTAACCATCCTTGTTTTTTGTTATTAGCTATCAACCCATAGGTATAAATTAAGCTGGCTGGAATAGCAACCATCGCCAGGGTTTCTATTAAGTTAGAAATGGAGTTAGGATTCTCAAACGGATGAGCGGAATTAATTGCAAAAAAACCACCGCCATTTTCTCCTAACTGCTTGATAATTTCAAAGTGGGCAACTGGGCCACGTGCGATCGCTTGTGTAGCCCCTTCTAAAGTGGTAGCAATTGCCGTTCCAGCTAAGGTTTCGGGAACACCTAAAATAACTAAAACTATTGCACCTACAACTGAGATGGGTAATAAAATGCGGGTGATAGATTTAGTTAAATCTACATAAAAATTCCCTAAAGGTCTGCCAGTTAAACCGCGAATAAATGCCATACCTACTGCCAAACCTGTTGCTGCTGAGGTAAACATTAAAAACCCCAGTGCTAACATTTGAGAGCCATAAGATAATGTGGTTTCGCCAGAATAATGTTGTTGATCAGTATTAGTTAAAAAAGAGACGGTTGTGTGTAGCGCTGTATCCCATGTTGGCGAACTTAACCCCGTAGGATTTAATGGGAGTATTCCCTGAAGCATCAAGATTAAATAAACAAAAATGCCCATAACCAAGTTGCTGTAAAGCACTGCACGAGCATACTGCCAACCAGTCATACTTTCTGTACGCAATCCTCCTAGTTTGTAGATGGTGCTATCTACAGGGTTCATAACTGGGTCAAGTAAGGTTTTTTCTCCCAAAAAAGCATGAGCTATGTAGCTGCCAAAAGGACGAACAATGGCAATTAATATCAGTAGTGTCAGAACAATTTGAAATAATCCTTGAAACATAATTCAGTTGATAATTTTATTAATTTCAGATTGCTGCTGACTGTAACTATAGAATTAGCAAAAAGATGTAATTTTTTAGATTTCTATACAGCTAGGTTTGCTCAAATTTCATTTACTATAAATAAAGTAGCAACAATCTAAATCTTTTAAAATATGTTTTCCAGTATATTGTTTTTGTTAAAAAGTATACATCTAGAGATATAGATTCATCTAAACGCTAAAGTTAGTTGAGGTTATAAGGAGGTAATAGTTATTAACTGTTCAAGCAGATATATCCATGAAAAATCAGATTTTAAAACCACATTGGCTGATTGCTAGTTTATTTACTGTAGTTATAGTGCTAGATTTATCTACTCCTGCGGACTATGTATTTGGCTACTGTTACACCGGAGCAATTCTCCTGGCTAACTCGCAGTTGAGCAGGTTAGCAACAATCCGAGTAACAATAATGGCATCAGTGTTAACGCTGTTAAATCTTTTTTTACCTGGAGGGGAAATTATTCACACAGCAGCGATCGCAAATCGGCTAATTGTTGTCTTCGCATTAATTGTGACTGGCTGGTTAAGTGAGCGCAACTACCGCTACCAAGAAGCGATCGCAACTCAACAGGCGCAATTGCAATCTCAACAGCAATTGGCTAGTATGCGCGAGGATTTCATCTCTACCTTGACTCACGATCTCAAAACCCCCCTAATAGGAGCAATTGAAACGCTGAAATCCTTTCAAACCGGACAATTCGGCAATGTGACATCGGCTCAACAAAAAGTTTTGCAGATGATGGAACGCTCTCACCGCACTACATTACAGTTAGTGGAAACAGTACTAGATATTTATCGCAACGATATATCGGGACTGAAACTTCAGTGCCAAGTGGTAAATTTAGCAGCGATCGCCTTTGAAGTTATTGCGACATTAAGAGATTTAGCAGCGACCCGACGGGTGTATATTGATTTGAGTTATGGAGAATCTGACTTTCGCCGTTCCTTGTGGGTGAATGGAGATGAACTGCAACTGCAACGAGTATTTACCAATTTACTCACAAATGCTGTTAATCATTCCCCACGTGGCGGTCGAGTGGAAGTATTACTAGAATCTTATTCGGTATATCATATCGTCAAGTTTCTAGATACTGGGCAAGGAATTACTGAGGAGGAACTTCCCCACTTGTTTGAGCGGTTTTATCAGGGAAATAGCGATCGCCAAGCAAAAGGTTCTGGACTGGGATTATATTTAAGCCGCCAGATTATTACAGCCCACGGTGGCACAATTTGGGCAGAAAATAGATCGCCCAAGGGTGCATTATTTGCCTTTCGACTGCTAGCTTCCCCACCTCCATTACTTGAAAATAATTAAAATGAATGCTAGTTCACTGCGGATCTTACTGGTTGAAGATGATGAACTGTTTCGCTTGGGTTTGTCGATCAAGTTACAACAACAGCCAGATTTGCAAGTAGTAGCAGAGGCGGAAGATGGCGAAACAGCAATAGAATTAGCGAAACGCTATGTACTAGATATTATTTTGCTGGATGTGGGACTCCCTGGAGTTGGTGGTGTCGAAACTTGTCGTTTACTGAAGCAGCAGCATCCAGATTTACCAATTTTGGTGCTGACTTCTCGTTCTGAAAAACCTTTAATTGGGCGAATGATTGAAGCTAATGCCCAAGGTTACTGTTTAAAAGGAATTGATGCAGAGGCTTTAATTTTAGCCATTCGTTCCGTCGCTGCGGGCGCATCATGGTGGGATAAAGCTGCAACTGCGGAAATACGAGCGGCTTTTATTGATACTCCACCGACAGATACTAAAGCAGCATTAGAAAATCCACTGACGAAGCGAGAACAGGAAATTTTAGCTAAGGTTGCAGAAGGTAGGAGTAATCAAGAGATTGCAGAACTGCTATATATTACTCCTGGGACAGTCAGAGTTCACGTCCATGCGATTTTGCAAAAATTAGAAGTGCGCGATCGTACTCAAGCTGCTGTTAAAGCAATTCAAATGGGATTGGTTGCTAAAGAGCTATTGAAACAGTGAAGATGTAAGTCTGTACTTTTTGCAATACCTCAATCTCGAAATTAGTGACTTTTCTCTCATTACTTTAAGTTATTTTAACGTTAATTTATATGACAAAAACACGCGTACAGCTTATGCAATTGGTTAATCAGTCCATTGAAAAATCAGATTTATTTAAATACTTCTACGACCAACCAGGGAGTATGCCAGGGACTCTCAGAGTTAAGACATATGCAAAGCCGCCGGAAATTGTCTTAATTGATTACAACGAAGAAAAAGCCACTCGTTTAATACTAGAAACACCCGAAAAATGCGCTTTATACTTAGATACAGAATCAGTGTCTTGGATAGATGTATTAGGCTTAGGCAGTGAGGAAATCTTGCACCGCTTGGGGCAAGTGTTTAATTTACATCTCTTGGTGCTTGAAGATGTAGTTAACGTGCCTCAGCGCCCGAAAGTAGAGGACTATGATGACCATTTGGTAATTATTACTCAAATGGTAATGCCAAAGGAAAAAGCCACTGGCTTTTATAGTGAACAAGTTAGTTTCATTCTAGGGAAACATTTTTTGCTGACAGTTCAAGAAGAACCAGAGCATGATTGTTTTAAACCTGTACGCGATCGCATTCGTACTGCTAAAGGTATGATTCGCCAAAATAAAGCTGATTATTTAGCTTATGCCCTTTTAGATGCCATTATTGATGGTTTCTTTCCTGTATTAGAAAACTATGGTGAGCGCATTGAAGACTTAGAACTAGAAGTTGTAGATAATCCCACACATCAGACTTTAAATAAAATTTATCAAATTCAGCGAGAACTACTAGCACTGCGTCGTGCTATCTGGCCTCAGAGAGATGCTATTAATTCATTAATTCGAGATGGCAGTAATCTTATTAGTGATGAAGTAAGAATTTATCTGCGAGACTGTTACGATCACGCTGTTCAAGTAATGGATATGGTAGAAAATTACCGCGAATTAGCTTCTGGGTTAATGGATATTTATATGTCTTCTGTTAGCAACAGAATGAATGAAACCATGAAACTACTTACCGTTATTTCTAGTATTTTTATACCTTTAATTTTTGTTGCCGGAATCTACGGAATGAACTTTAATACAGAAAAATCTCCTTGGAATATGCCAGAACTTAACTGGTATTGGGGTTATCCATTCTGCTTAGGATTAATGAGTGCAATCGCCTTGGGTTTAGTATTATTTTTTTGGAAACGTGGATGGTTTGAAAACTTCTCAACTAGCAAGAAAAATAATATATAGCGGTTAGTAGTCAGCTATTAGCAGTAAGCTTTTTTAAACCCCAATATTCCGAAGGGTTCCAGAATCAAAAATGCCCTTTTTCCTAGGACTATGCAGCTAATGTTTATTGTTGGTGGTCGTTGAGCCTACAATAGACGAGGTGGTACGGAACCTACTGGTGAAAATACTTCGGCGTTGACCAAATCAGAACGCATGGCAAAAACTTTAGTTGTCCATCATGCTAATTACACCCCAGAAGATAACCGCCTTGAAAACTTGATTCTCCTGTATACTGCTTGTCAGCTAAATTATCACGCCAGAGAAAAGTCTAATATTACCCCTAGTCAACTATCATTGTTTGGAAAAACAGTGTAAAAATAAAATGCTATTTTAGCAGTATATTGCTTCATTCTCTATGAAAGTTATGTACGCATTAATTAGTGCTATTGCTGTTGGATTAATAATCATCTTTGCTAGTATCACTACTGTTAACTCTGGTCAGGTAGGTATCAAATCTACATTTGGTGTAGTAGTTCCGGCACCGTTACAACCAGGTCTGCACTTAATTACACCATTGATCTCACGAGTGGATAGGTTATCTGTGCAAACTGTGGCGATTCCTGAAGAGTTCTCATCCTTAACAAGAGACTCACAAAAGATGAAAGTCACAGCGACGACTACGTTGCGGCTCAACCCAAAAAATGCCTCGGAAGCGTATGCTAACGTAGGTCGTTCTAATCAGGTAATTACCAATACCATCTTACAGCCTGCTTTACACGCAGCCGTTAAACAGGTTATTAGTCAGTACGATATGACTTACATTATTGAGAACCAAGGTGAAATTAGCAAGGCAATTGTTGACCAACTCAATAACAACCTTGGTCAAAGTTCTTATGTTGAGCTATTAAAAGTAGACGTTACCGGATTCGTATTAGATGAAAACGTCCAACAAGCAATTGAGCAAAAGCAGATTGCTAAACAGGAACTAGAAAGGAAACAGACAGAACTGCAAACAGCCAAGCTTGAGGCACAGCGGTTACAAAGTTTACAGACATCCCTCACACCCCAAATACTAATGGATAAGGCTATCGAAAAGTGGGACGGACACTCGCTAACTGCACCTACAAGTAACAGCAGCCTAAACACCTTTGTGCAAGCTCAAAAGGAAGCTAAGCCAGATACAACGTCAAAATAAAATAAAAACTCTAAGAGCAAGTTTTACTTATTAAAGATTTACTCGCTGATTTAGTTGAGTACAATTTCCAAAATTTTTGCGTGTAAGATCGCACTTTTGGCACTTTTTGTAGTGTTTTAGTTAAGTATGGATGTTAGTTTCGTTTATGGCTAACATCTACTTAACAAACAATTAAACTGAGCGTGAGTATTAATAATTTATGTGAGGACACGGATAAAAATAGAGAAATATTTACAACCAATTATTATTTTTAATGTTTCAGCATTATTAACAATAAAGGTTAAATCTGTTCAAGCCAATCCAGTAGAGTGTTACCAATAAGCACTGCCTACTTTTGCTAAATTTTATATGGCTGATTTAGAATTTACAAATTCAACTTATATAGTATTGAATTTTAATTTGGCTTTCTAGTTGCATAGGCATAGTATTGCAACAAATTAAAATCGGAGAAGTTATTAGGCTGACTGTAAAGGTTTATAGTAATTGGGTAACTCTTTAATACTGGCACTACATCTAACTCAATGCCTTATAACCGCCAGCGTTACCCTGAAAATTGGGATGAAATAGCTTTATCTATAAAAGAACAAGCCCAGTGGCACTGCCGTAAGTGCAAGATGCAATGTATTCGTTAAGCGTGAGGATACTTCTGGTTTAAGCAAATCTGAACGTATGGCAAAGACTTTAACAGTACATCATGCTAACTACACCCCAGAAGATAACCATGCTGAAAACTTGATTCCCTTGTGTACTGCTTGTCATCTGAGTTATCACACTCGAAAAAAATCTAGTATTACCCCTGGTCAACTATCTTTGTTTAAAGAAATATTGTCATGAATAATAATCAGCTACCTTGGCAACAGGAAAACATAATTCGTCACAGTCAACGCTTATTGCAAAGTTTTCAGCATTGGACAGGACGCTCACTTATTGACTTATCTGGTTCTACTTTTGAGCAAGCACAAGGTTTATTTGAAGCTGATTTTGCCCTTGTTTCTCACGGAACAGAAGCCGATCCCATCTTTAACTATGCTAATCAAATAGCTTTAGAAGTTTGGCAGATGACATGGGATGATTTTACCCAGTTGCCTTCTCGTTTAAGTGCTGAACCAGTTGAACAAAGAGAACGCGATCGCTTGTTAGTAGAAACTAGAAATAAAGGTTTCTCTCACTACCAAGGTGTGCGGATTAGTCGCATAGGAAACCGCTTTTTTATTAAAGATGGTATCATCTGGAATGTTTTAGATGAAGATCACAAAATATGTGGTCAAGCTGCGGTTTTCTCTGATTATACACCAGTCTAAAAAGTGAGATGATTTGTTATAAGGCAACAGCAACAAACTTTTACTTTATGTAAACTGACCAGATGTGCGCTGGCGAAGAAGCCCTTAAGTGTGATTATGAGAAACTGATTGTTGACGATCTGAGGAACCAGCACTGATACCTACTCCAGTAGATAGGAAAGTACGACAAAAGTTAGAGCGAAAGTTAATTTTGAAGTGGCTATCGCCTTTCAACAAAGAAAACTGGGAACTATGGGGGCAGCCTTTTAAGAGGTGGTGAGTATTTGAATCTGGTAACTATAACCCTGTTCTGCCAGAAATAGCTGGCGATGACGAGCAAAATCTTCTTCACACGTCCGCATTGACACTAAACTATAAAATTGAGCACTATGACCATCACTCTTAGGACGCAGAACCCGCCCTAATCTCTGCGCCTCCTCTTGCCTTGAACCGTACTTGCCAGACACTTGAATTAGTACATCGGCATCAGGTAAATCTAAGGCAAAGTTACCAACTCGTGAGAGGATCAGTCCACTAATACTTCCATCTCGAAATTGTTCATACAGGCGATCTCGTTCGGTTTGTGATGTTTTTCCAGTGATTACAGGTAGTCCTGTGAGTACTGCAATCTGCTTGAGTTGGTCTAAATATTCACCAATGATTAAGATTCGGTGTCCCGTTTGTTGATGCAACAAAGATTGAACAACCATCAACTTACGCGGATTTTCAGCAGCAATGCGAAACTGATGCCGTTTGTCTGCTAATGCATATTCCATCTGACGGTCAGTATCTTGCGGTACGCGAATTTCGGTACATTCTGCTGCTGCAATGAATCCTTGCCCTTCGAGTTCGCGCCAAGGGACATCATAGCGTTTGGGACCAATCAGCGCGAAAACATCTCCTTCTCTACCATCTTCTCGAATCAAAGTTGCAGTTAATCCCAGGCGGCGACGTGCTTGCAATTCGGCAGTAATGCGGAAAATAGGTGCAGGCAACAGGTGAACTTCATCATAAATTATCAAGCCCCAAGAACGGGCATTGAACAACTGAAAATGAGGAAACTCCCCGCTTTTACTCTTGCGGTAGCTAATAATTTGGTAAGTTGCCAGCGTGACAGGTGCAGTTTGTTTGCTTTCGCCACTGTATTCGGCGATCACATCTTCGGCTAATGTAGTTTTATCCAGCAACTCCCGTCGCCATTGCCGCACCGAAGTCAGACTGCTGGTGAGTATCAAAGTATTTGACTGCACGGCAGCGATCGCTGCCAGTCCGACCATGGTTTTTCCTGCTCCACAAGGCAATACAATTACACCGCTACCGCCCTGAACACCTCCGGCTTGATAGAATACTTCAACAGCTTCTTTCTGGTAATCCCGCAAGTGAAAGGGTGTGCCTGTCAAGCAATTAGACCGCAATTGCAGTGCTAGAGCATCACCTTCTGTGTAACCTGCTAAATCTTCGGCAGGATAACCTGCTGCTAATAATGCTTGCTTAAGTACACCGCGATCGCCAACATTGACTTGAAAAACCAGTTCCGAAAGACGCTTAACAAGAAATTTGGAAATGGACTCATTACGACTGAGTAACTCTGCTAGGGGTAAATCTGCCATTTTTAGCAACAGATATCCATCGTCTCGCTCAATCACAGTCAGCCCATAACGACTACCCAATGAGGAAATTTCTTGTGCGATCGCATCAGGCATGGGATATTTGGCATATTCTCGCAATGCGTCAATCATCCCAGTTACTGCCATTCCCGCCGCTCGTGCATTCCAGATACTCAAGGGTGAAATCTGATAGGTGTGAATATGTTCTGGGCTTTTCACCAATTCAGCAAAGGGCGCGATCGCAGAGCGGGCAGCGTCGGCACGAGGTGAATGCACTTCTAGCAGCACTGAGCGATCACTTTGGATAATTAGAGCATTTTCAGGAATGTAGCTCATAAAAATTTCATCTAAACGGGAAGAGTGTAACCCAACTTCTTCAAGGCATTGCGAAACTTGGTTTCAGTCTCAGTTGGCACTACTAGATAACAAGCTTGCCCAGCAGTAATGGTTTGAGGTTGGTCAGCTAGAAAACAATAGGCTTTAGTGCGAGAGTCATTAGCAATCAATGTCGCCAGTGCCGTGTCAGTGCAGCGAATTAAGCGAGCAGAACCTAAATCCTGCAAGCTGGTTGTTCGTACTTCTAAATCCGCCAGAAACTGTGCTACGGGTTGCGGTAGCGCTTCGCTACTATTGGCTATTAAGAATTGTCGCAGTTCATCTACACTTCGTCCCTGAGCGATTGCATCAAGCAATTTACTTGGCTCTAATTGCCAGACTGAATCGGAAATCGGCTGCAAAAAATTATCTAGGAATAAGCGATCAGCGCGAGTTAGTTGTTGTACCGCTACTACTTCTAAATTCGCTAGCACCCGTAAAACTTGTTTTTGGGGCAGAGTTATAGGTACGTAGCGATCGCTCAAACCTAACACATATGCCCCTAGTGGCGTTAGTCTAAAATAAGTTAAGCCATCGTAGCGGCTCAAACATGGCTGATAAAAGAAATCCAGATGCACATCTTTTTCAAAGTTGAAGATAGCATCATCAGGATGGATATACGCTACATCTACTAACCCCAGAGTAGAGACATACTCAAATAGAAAACAGAGAATGTATCGTGCCTCTAAAATTAGAAAATCAGAGTCATCCAGCGACCCGTATCCTGAGATTGTCAAATTATCAGGATTTCTGCTGACTTCAAACTCATAGCCTGCTGCAATTATGTAGCGAAAAAAGTCAGCTAGTTCTACCCATTGCCCAGGCGGACAATCTTTGAGGGCTTCAACAATCTTACTACGTCGTCCAGCAACGGCAGTTAGGCTGCGTTTACCTTTACCTGTTTGTCCTTTGATACTATCAATCCGTCGCAATTCATCCAGTAGCGTATTTTTTAACCAGTTTTTCCAAAGTGTTTGCAGCGTTTTTTCGGCTGGCTCATTCAATGCCTTTTGCCCTGCTTTAGTCAATGCTAAACGCTTGCCACTTAACTCCACTAATTTACCTACCTGTAGCAGCATGATCCAGGTAAATGGTTTGATATGTCCAATTGGGTAATCGTACTTCCACCCTCCAGGCGATTGAGTTTCCGTCCATTCGCTGTAATAGTCTCCTTCCTCCAGTACCTCTGCAACCGCTGTTAAGGTAGCACCTGTGGGATAAAAAGTCTTTTCGCTAATGCTTACTTTGCCCAAATCTACCAATCGCAGAACAGTTTGTAGATCTCGTCTTGCAACTTGCTCTGTTGCTCGTGAATGCAGTGGTAGTTCAATCGGGCTTGTTTGTCGTTTACGAGTAGTAAAATCGTAGGTTTTTTGAGTGCGTAAAAGTGTGGCTGGTAGACTTTCGACACTTTGAATCCGCGTCGGTTCTGGTTCTGGTACAAATGTTTTCAGTTGCGATTTCAAATCATGAGGCATTGTGTAACTGTAGAAAAACAATGCCAAAATTGAAGGCTTGTAATTGTAGGAATAGCTCTCACCTGTTCCCCAAGTCGGTTCTTTGCCATACTTACTGACAAAGCGTGCTGGCTGATAGCGATCATCAGTGGAATGTACTACTTCCGAAATCACCGCTTGTTGAGTAGAATCGCACTGTTGCCACAGGCTTTGAAGATACTCACCCTTTAATTGTTGGTGAATGTAGCTTACCAATTCTGCTTTGCGCGTTGGAATTTTTTCGTCAGAGAATATATTTGCCAACGCCTTCAATCGATCTACTGTGAGATTATTGAGTGCTTCTAGTAAGGTAGGAATGCGCTCAGGTTGAGAATAATAACCCATGAGTAACGATCCTTAAATTTCAGACGGTCGGCAAATAGATATGGCTAAAAAGCTACTCTACCTGTAGTTTGAAAACGCAGAAAAGCTTGCTTTAAAACTGTGGGTGCAGGGTGTTTGGCATCGTAGACAACGAGCACATTAGTTAGCGATCGCCCCGCAGGTACTAAAATTTTACCATTAGCTGCCAATGCTCTAGATGCTCCGCCATCTAAATTCATCGCTTCATAACACCCGATCACTTTCATTAGTTCTGCTTCTTTTTGTAAGGATAAATCTTGGTTGAAATTGACTAAAAATAGCTTTTTCCCATCAGCGGAATAACCAATCGCTGTCCTACCAGCTACTCCTAGAACGTGACTATCTTTAAATCCTTCTACTTGAGGATTTAGCCAAATTTTTCCTTGTTTAATTAATCTTGGGCCGCAAGTAATCGAAAACCAGTGTTTGTCCCATTCTGGTTTACTATCTACTCTAGCGGTAATCATTTCTGGTCGATTACCAACACGTAAACCTAATGTTGTGCCAAAGCTCTCCCACTGACTGTATTTGAGGAATTTACCACCCGCCACCATATTTCCCATGACAGTTTTTTGGTTATTTTTAGCAAAAAACGTTCCGGTTGTAACTACCGCACCTCTAGAACGAGCAACCATGTTAGAAAAAGGTTCATCACCCTTAGATAGTTGCATCGTATTAGCTTGATTAGCGTTATTAGCTAGTCCGATAGTGATAAAAGTTTGAGGGTCAGTCAGGTCAATAGTAGTTTGATACAACGAGACACCCGCAATAGTGCGTCTGGTTACTTGTACAGGTTGAGCAACTGCTGGTAATGCTAAAGTTAACGTTTTAGCTATTACCATTCCTCCTAAAAACAAAAAAGAGCGCCGCCACATTCTTTGATTTTGCATTAATTACACCTAAATTAATTAGTTATTCTCTTTTGAATGGAACAATAATCAAGCGATTTTTATCAACTAGCTTTTATTAATATATTTGTAGGCGTTAGCTATAATTAAATTTGTTTAAATATTGGTTACAACTCGCTCTACTTCCTGAAACCCTACCTTCGTATGAAAGTCATAGCTGGCTGTATTTTCAATTAAAGCATCTGATGCCAACTCAGTGCACCCATTTTCCAACGCCCAGCGAGAAGCAAACTCAATTAAGTATTTACCCACACCTTGATTTCTATATTCATCTTTGACATAAATTCCTTCTACATATGCAACAGGGCTACTTGTAGCGCCGGAAACATAATCAGAGCGAAGAGAAATATTTATGAATCCCATAGCCTTCCCATCATCATTTCCGACTAGAAATCCTGCCTCTCGTTCTGAATTAAGAATATTTGTTAAACTCTCTTGCATTTCGTGGGATGACTGATCTGGCCACAGTCTTAACGCAAGATCAAGCCATTTATTAAAATTAGATCGGGTAATTTTAATAATTTTCACTACTCAAGCAACCTCACCAAGAATTAAGTTTAATTTGCACTTTGATAACTTATCTTTTATCAAAAGTTCTTCTGTAAAGTAGCTCGAATCTACGTAGATATACTTACTTCATCCGGAAACTTTAGTAAAAAGTTCGGTAATTTTTACAACCAGCGTCCTTTCAGGTGAAGTGTATATTATAAATATATCGAGCGGATGACTAGCCAAAAGCTATATAGAAGAAATAAATATATTTTAACTTTGAACCCCACTTGTCTATTATTGACGGGTGGGGTTCTGTTATTCAAGCTTTGTTAATTATCAAAAATTTATCTCTATAAAATAATACCATTTCTCCAAAGTAATGCAACAATAGTTTGGAGAGCTTGAGGAATGTTTTATGAAAGTAAACTATCAAGAAAGAATTGATTTAACAGCCGAGGAGTTAAAAATAATTTTGTCTGATCAGCGAAATCCAACTAACCGCCAAAAAATTCAGGCACTGTATTGGTTAAAAGCTGGATATAGTCAAAGCATTACAGATGTAGCTCTCCGTTTAGGTATACACAAGATTACGGTCAGAAATGTTGAATCATGGGATATTTAAGGTTTAAAAATAGATACACTACGCCTATGACACACCCGTATTGTCAACAAAAAACTAGCTTTCGTAACCAATGAACATAACTAATATTTTCACACATGAACGCCTGTAAATAGCGCAACTTATCTAACAGTTTATCACCAAACTCTTTTGGTATCTTGACTAATTGCAGTAGAATATAAGCAATTAAACAACTATAAATTTGTATCTCAATCCCGTTGACATTTTTGGTAATGAGTCGATCAAGTTTAAGATGCATCTTCAAAAACTTCCAAAACAATTCAATTTGCCAACGTAAACGATAAAAATCGCCGACTTCTTGATTATTAATTTCCAATTCTCCTGATGCTGGCAAGTTTGTCACGAAGCGAAATTCTCGTTTCTCTTCTAAATCACAAAAATTGACTACCCTGGCTTCAACTTGCTCTTTTCCTACCCCCATTAAAAATTTACCATTCTCTAACATATGTAGAGCAATATTATTCTTAATTCTTAAGAGAAAATAGCGATTTTTTTGAGTGAGCAAATCTTTGATTCTGGCGAAGCTGGAAAATCCTCTATCCATTATGCTGACTCCATTATTTGGAGTTGCTTCAATAGTCGAATCCCCATATTTACTATCGTGACCTTGCCCAAAATGAATAGCAATCCCTTCGGGCTCTGCCGTTAACAAGTTTAAGCCGCTAAAAAGTTTTACTTGATGATATCCCTGGCTCCAGAGGAGCTTGCTTGTTAACGTGACAATTGTTGAGTCTAAAGGAAATAAAGCTAATTTTTGAGAATCTAATTTATGTTCTTTTTTTAATTCTTCTCTTAATTTTGCAAACAAATAATAAAATATTTTTGGATCTCGGGCTTTGCTGGCTTTGGAAAAGGTAGAAATATCTACATCTATCCCCCGCATATTCAATCGTTTGAACAAACTCCGCATACTTGTTTGACTTTGATCCAAGGCAAAGCTCAGCCAAGTTGAAACAAATAAAAATGTATTTAGGGCAGGATAGTCATCTTGAGAAAGGTTTCGCAAGTGTTTTTTGACGATTTTCGGGAAGTTCGATATCATTGAAATAACATTTTTGAATTTTTTTAACCTCTAGTTTATCAAATTAGAGGTTGTTTTTTTGAACTTTTTGCTATCATTCAACATTTCTGGATTACGGTATATAGGTGGTTAAAGCAGTATAGTACTGGAGGTCTATCATTACTATTAAAAATACTGCATCCAACTGGTAGACCGCGAGTAATACCGTATGAGGTAATAACTGGACTCTCAAATAAATTAAGCGAGGAATCTTGTGAATTTAAGAGTTATAAAGAAATTGCAGGATGGATAGAAGACAACTATCAAATATCAGTTAAATATCCCACATTATACAAACAAGTACACTCTCGAATGAAAGCTAAATTAAAAGTGCCAAGACGTTCAAGTATCAAAAAAGAACAATCGGCAGCTATCGAGTTTAAAAAAAACTAAAAAATTTACTTAAAATGGCTGAATAGTTGGAATCCACGACACCAAATCCAGCAAAGAATGGAGTCAAGTATTGGTGCCAAGATGAAGCTAGAATTGGCTTAAAAACGATAGAAAGGAAAAGAATTACAGCTTTGGGAGTTAAACCAATAGGGAAAGTTCAATGGAATTTTAAAGCTTACTATCTATATGGAGCAGTTGCCCCAAAAACAGGAGAAAGTTTTTGGTTGGAATTCTCCCACTTAGACAGTGTATGTTTTCAAATGTTTTTAGAGCAACTAGCCTCTAAATATCCTGAGAATTTGAATGTTATTCAAGTGGATAATGGTAGATTTCATCATAGTAGTAGCCTCAAAATACCAGATAACGTTATTTTAATTTTTCAACCACCATACAGCCCGGAATTGAATCCAATTGAGAGAGTATGGCAGCACATAAAACAGGAACTGAGTTGGGAAATTTATGATGACTTAGATAGTCTTAAAGAAAAAGTTTGCGCTTATCTTAAAGAATTTTCTTCAGAAACAATAGCATCTATAACCGGATGGGATTACATTTTATCAGCCCTCCCCACTGTTGCATGATTTTTTAAAAATGGTATAAGAGTGGTACCGTTAATTGACGAAAATTTGAAAATCAAGTTAATATGCCGTCCGCCGCAACTAGCAAATAAACTACATATTTAGAATATGTGATCGCAAACAACTATTGCTGCTAAAAATTAAATTTAAGCTAATAAATGATAGCGCTGAATATCTACAGGAGCAGCGAGTAAACCTGATAATTTAGCAATCCCTGCTTAAATATGTTCCGATTGCAGATGTTGATCTAACAATTCATTCCTATCCCACTCTTCTACAAATGTAAAATCAGTTGATTCGGCATTATTTTTTAACGGCAGCGACCTGGGACGGGCATAAAGTTAATGAGCGCAAATTGCAAGTAATACAGCAATGCAGTCAAACGAAGCTAAGGAGAGGATTTACTCTAATACATAGATGATTCTGGGCATAGAAAAAGTGGCAATCAGACTGCTGGAATCGGCAGACAATAATATAGGAGAAATTGGCAAAACTGATAAATGTGTAGTACTGGTAACTACACATTTATACGATGGAGTAAAAAGTGTGTCGATCTTACGCTGAATTATATCAGCCCTTCTTTTTAATGATCCGAAGGAAAACAAGACCTGTTTGGGCTTGAACATCGTTCAAGTCCCGCTATGCAAATAACAATGACAATCTGGTTTCAAGAGTAAAGATTCAACTAGAGCATTTAGTGTAACTCCAGCCAATAGTCCGCCTCCTAAAGTTCCCTCAATTGTGATATGAGGAGCATTTAATCTCATTAATCGTCGCTTGGCAGCAGGGGCATGACTAAAGCCAATAGGCATACCAATAACAAGGGCGGGTTGAATTTCGCCTTGTTCAATTGCTGTGCAAACTGACATTAATACAGATGGTGCATATCCAATTACTAATATGGAACTTTTGTTTAACTGCTGCAAACGTTGTTTCCACAAATCTTGTTGCCAGAACGCAGTTTCAGCTTCAGCGACACTGGTAATATGGCGATCGCTAATCAACGATTCTACATGACATCCCAGATGTGCCAGTCTAGTATGGTCGAGGGCAGCAGCAACTACTGGTACATCTGTCATAACTTGACAACCAGTTTTGAGTGTATTCCTAGCCGCAGCGATCGCACCAATGCCTACCCGCACAAACTGCACTAAGCTAAGATCTCCACAAGCTAATACCAGCTTTGAGAGCAAGTCTACTTCAATCTCGGAACGGTCAGATAAATCTGGTAAAAGTTGCTGTAATGATTCGGTAAATGCTTCTGGGTGGTTAGCAACTGCGGCATCTAAACCAGATAAAAGTTTTTCAAGATCTGCTAATCCATCTTCGGTTTCTACTGTTAATAATCGTAGTTGGGCAAGTGCTTCTGCTTGTAGAGAAAGGCAAGAGTGATCGCGTCCCAGCAACCCTTCTAATGCTGATGCTGTGCGCCGCAGTCGTGTTAACTGTTGCACAATCGACTGATACTGCCGTTGTAGTTGAGTATTTAATGTACTGTCTGCTGCTTGTAAATTAGGTAATAACTGATGGATGTGAGATAGCTGAAATCCTTGCTGCTTCAACGCTACAATTCGGCGCAATCTTTGCACGTCAGCATCCGTGTAGAGTCGGTAGTTGCCTGACGAACGTGGTGCTGGAGGCAATAAACCTAATGTGTGATAATGGCGCACCATCCTGGGAGTGATACCGCCACCAACCGCCTGAGTCAGTTCCTTAATGGTCAAACACTTGCTACTCATGCTCCCTATTTTAATCTAAAAAACCCTTGACATTAACACTAATGTCAATGTTTACAGTGAAGTAGTCAACAATCTACTCGTTGTACTGCAATGGTTTCCCCTTCGGTATCCACCCCTCGTTTAGCTGCACTGCTTAAAGAACACCCCGACGCTGTAGCAGCCACTATTTGCGGTTTACTTGTATTCCTGGGTTGGCTAACACTTAATTTAGGTTGGTTGGGACTGGGATTGTTGATTCTACCTTTCTCTTATGTAATTGGCGGGTACTCTAGCGCACGTGAGGGATTAAAAACTCTATTTGTAGAAAAAGAACTTGATGTCGATTTACTGATGATTGTAGCCGCCCTGGGAGCAGCTACCTTGGGATTGTGGCGACGTGAGTATTATTTGATTGTTGATGGTGCAGTGCTAATTCTGATTTTTGCCATTAGTGGCGCACTAGAAGGCTATGCCATGCAACGCACCGAACGCAGTATCAAAAGTTTAATGAGTTTGACTTCAGATACGGCGCGGGTGCATCTTGATGGAACTGAGCAACTTGTTCCCATCTCTGAACTACAAATCGGCGCTGAAGTATTAGTTAAGCCAGGAGAACTAATTCCCACTGATGGAGTGATGATTGAAGGTTACACTACTGTCAACGAAGCCTCCATTACTGGCGAATCTATGCCAGTTGAAAAAACAGTCCCAGATGAAGTCTTTGCTGGCACTATTAACGGCAACGGTGCAATCAAATTAAAAGTGCATCAACCGCCGGAAAGTAGCTTGATTCAACGAGTAATCCGACTTGTAGAACAAGCTCAAACTGAAACTCCGCCCTCGCAGCAGTTTATTGAACGATTTGAGCGGAGCTATGCGCGTATTATTGTTTTAATAGGATTACTTCTAGCAATATTGCCACCCTTTATTTGGGGTTGGGACTGGGAAATTACAATTTATCGAGCATTAGTATTTTTGGTGGTGGCTTCACCCTGTGCATTGATGGCTGCAATTATGCCCACGCTGCTATCTGGAATTGCCAATGGTGCAAGATCGGGGATTTTATTTAAAAGTGGCGCTCATTTGGAGACAATGGGTAAGGTATGTGCGATCGCCTTTGATAAAACAGGTACACTCACAACTGGAAAACCCCAAGTTGTCAAAGTTGCCACAGTTAAAAACCAGTCTGAAACTCAGTTATTGCAAATTGCAGCCGCTTTAGAAAGCTTATCTGAACATCCAATTGGTGATGCGATTGTAAAAGCTGTTAGGGCTAAAGAATTAGAGTTGTTTCCAGCCGTTAAAGTTCAAGCTAAAACTGGACAGGGAATTATCGGAGAAATTGATCACAAAAATGCTGTAGTAGGTAAAGCTACATTTGTTCGGGAACAAGTTAATGATGATTTTTCCGAAACTTTGATTCAATTGTGCCAGCAGTGGGAAAATGAGGGCAAAACAGTTGTGTGGGTTGCTTATGCCAGAATGGTGATCGGAATTATTGGCGTTGCAGATACAGTACGACCAGAAGCAGCAAGTGCGATCGCAAAACTTAAAAAACTGGGCATTAAGCAAATAGTGATGCTGACTGGTGATAACAAGCGTACAGCAAAAAGCATTGCTCAAGAAATAGGTGTAGACGAAGTATATGCAGAACTTTTACCTGAAGATAAGGTAAACGTGATGCGATATTTACAAAAGCAGTATAAAACTGTGGCAATGGTGGGCGATGGTATTAACGATGCCCCTGCTTTAGCCTTAGCCAACGTCGGCATTGCAATGGGAGTATCAGGTAGCGATGTCGCGCTAGAAACAGCCGATGTAGTCTTGATAGCAGACAGTTTAGAAAAATTGTCACACGCGATTGATTTGGGGCGGCGCTCTCAAACTATCATCAAACAAAACATTTGGTTTGCTCTCTTGTTCATTGTTTTGCTATTGATTGCTAATTTTACGGGTAATATTACTATGCCCCTGGGTGTAATTGGGCATGAGGGTTCTACAGTACTTGTGACTTTGAGCGGACTGCGTTTGCTAAGAAACTCAAAAACAAAAATGCAAAATAGTTAAGCACTATTAGAGATGAAGCGAATTATAGAAAAGCAACCGATTGAAGAGTTTAGTGTAATATATTGTTACAAACAGTAAAACCTGCGATCGCATCTTAGGTCTTGCAGATCCAATTAGTTTCAGCCAGTTAGATACTTTTTTCAATTAATTGGGCTTCAATTTTGTAGTCATTATTCCTTATTTTAAGCCGAAAAAATACTGTCAATATATTCTTTAATTTGCTAATTAATTACGGTAGTAACATTTAGCACATACTTTCATTACATCTATTTATAGCGTGCCTGAATAAGTCTTGAGATCAATGATGCGATCGCAAAATCTTTCCAAAAGTGCGAATTGATGGCTAACCACTAGCAGTCCTATGTGATTTGTGCGGGTATAATTGAGAACGGCTTGCCAAATTAAGGCTTGCGTGTTGGCATCAAGCATGGCAGTCATCTCATCAGCAATCAAATAACGAGTGGCACAGTTAAGGACTCGCGCAACGGCAATCCGCTGTAGTTCACCACCACTTAACTCGTGAGGATAACGATCAAACCAGTTTTTGTGAACCCCCAAAGTCTTTAATAAATCAGGAGTGGGAATGTGTCCTTCTTGTAGAATTTTATCAATGCGCCAGCGCGGATTAACTGCTAATTCCGGGTTTTGGAAGATCAGTTGCACTGGAGAGTAACCCCGTAATGGTAGCGAATGATTATCAACAGTAACACTACCTTGCGTAGGCGTAAGATAGCCCGCGAGCAGCTTGGCTAGAGTGGTTTTGCCAAATCCAGAGGGTCCCATTAATCCGACAATTTCACCCGGAGCGATCGCCACACTAAAATCGCGTAAAAGCCAAGGATGGCTGGGGCTATAGCGAAACGAAAGCTGTTTACCGATCAGCATGATCCTCCTCCGCATGAATACATCTCACAGGCGCACCCCGAACTTGACGAAATTCGGGACGGGCAGCCTGACACGCTTCCGTCATCCAGGGACAGCGATCGCTAAACAGGCATCCTTCTGGTAAGGCATCTGGGCTAGGCTGACTACCAGGAACGGGAATGAATTCGTTTTGTGGGAGCGATCGCCACAGGGCTTGGGTATAGGGATGGCGAATCGCGCCATTGGGAAAATCGGTTGCTGCTGCAATTTCAACCGTTGTTCCGGCATAAAATACGGCAACTCGATCAGCAACTTGCAAGCCAGCTTCAATATCATGGGTAATCAGGATCACACCTTTGCCCTCATCCGCCAGTTCTCGCAAGTGGTTTAAGGTTTCTTTCACCACGTTGGGATGCAGTCCGGGGGTCGGTTCGTCAGCAATTACCAGATCCGCCTGGCTTACAACTGCCGTAGACACCAACACACGCCGCGCCATCCCACCCGAAATTTGAAAAGGGTAGTACTGCTTGATCTCTGGAGCTAGATTGTAACGCTCAAAGGTACGATCAACAGTTCGGAGTGCTTGTTGTTTTGACAATCCACTCAACTGAGCCACTCGACTCACCTGCTTTCCTACCTGCATCAAGGGATCGAGATAGCCGATTGATTGTGGGATCAGGGCGATTTCTTTACCGCGTAGACTCTGACAACGTTGAGGGGTCAGGGGTTCTCCTTTAAACAAAATCTTGCCACTCACCTGAGCATTCGTAGGTAAGATGCCGAGTACCGCATGAGCCAAAAGGCTCTTCCCTGAACCGCTTGCGCCTACAACGGCAACTACCTCTCCAGCTTGCACGTCCAAATCCAGTTCGGTAATGACTGTCAGTTGCTTCTGGGTCAAACCTCGGTCATACATCGTAAACGTAACGCTAAGATTCTGTACTGATAACACGATCTACCCCTGGCTAGTTTTTGGATCGATCAACGCCCGTACATTTTCCCCTAGAGTATCGAACGCTTTCACCGTCATCAGCAGCAATAATCCCGGCATCACGCCTAACCACCAGTAACCTGTAGAAAGGTGACGCATGGATTCTGCCAAAATAATTCCAATTGCTGGAGTGTGAGGAGACAAACCAATCCCAATAAACGAAAGTGCCGCTTCGTGCAGAATGGCGTGAGGAAAGAGCAAAATTAGTCCTACCAATAACTGAGGAACGACGTGGGGAAAGATATGATGTCGGGCAATCCAGAGGGGCGATCGCCCCAATTTGTGAGAAAGCTGCACATAATCGGAACTATTCACCTGCAATGTTTCTGCTCGAATGACTCTGGCAAGACTTGTCCAGTGAGTTAATGCGACGGCAACGATCACGCCTTGCGTACCACCGCCCATTGCAAACGCGATCATAATCAGCAACACCAAATGGGGCAAACTAAAAAACACATCAATAATCCAGGTAATCACTGCGTCTACTTTGCCGCCGAGCGTACCTGAAATCAGCCCCAGTCCTGTTCCTATCACAGCACTAAAGCTGGCAGCTAATAACCCTACCCGCACACTCAACGACATCCCAAACAGGGATCTCGTCAACATATCGCGTCCTAACCAATCGCTTCCAAACCCATGTGCAAGTGAAGGCGGTTGATTCCGTTGGGTTAATACTGGATTTAATCCTGCATCATCAATCAACCAACTGCTGAGAACGATCATAATTAAAAAGAGCAAACAAAGTGCAATCGCCAATAGTGTTTTTTGACGGCGATTGAAGCGAAGACGTGAGCGATTTTGGGGACGGGAGAGTATGGGGGAGGACATCTTCCACTTTCTAACTGAATCGAATACGCGGATCAACAATTTGATAGGTCAAATCGGCGATCGCATTTCCGGTGTAAACAAAAATTGCACTAAAAAAGACGATGCCGACTAACAACGGCACATCACTTCGGAGTGCAGCTTCGACGGTAGCTTCCCCTAAACCGGGATAAGCAAAAACCTGTTCCGCTAATACAGAACCCCCAAACAATTCACTTAACGATGCAAATTGAAGCGTGATTGCCGGGAGAATTACATTCCGTAAACCGTGATGTCGAATGATGCCAACCAGAGTTTCGCCCTGCGCTCGCGCAAACAAGACATAATCACTATTCAAAACTTCAATTAGTTTTTGTCGGGTGTGTAACGCAATATTCGCAACACCGATAATGCTCAAGGTTAAAGCAGGAAGCAACATATGATGAAGCCGTTGCCAGATAGTGACATCTTGAGCAAGTAAACCGGGTGGAGCCGCACAACAAATGGGAGCAATTTTGAGCGTGACTGCAAACACAATCAACAATAATAACGCCACCCAGAAGGTAGGAGAGGATGCCAGGGTGTAGGCATAAAAGCGAATGATGCGATCGCTCCAAGAACCTTCTTTTGCGCCCGCTACAATTCCTAAAGTAAGACCGAAAACACCAGAAAGAAGCCAGGCGATCGCTAGCATTTGTAAGGATGCCTGAAAGCGGTTGGCGATCACGGTAGACACTGGTTGATTGAAGATCGTAGATGTCCCCAAGTTGCCGCTAGCAACCTGTTGTAGCCAGAGGAAGAAGCGAGTAGCCATCGGTTCGTCTAAACCCCAGCGTTGAGCGATCAGTTCTCGCTGTTCAGGGCCAATTTGCAGCATTTCGGCTCCCACATAGGCGTTAATTGGATCAACGGGAGACAAGCTGACCAACACAAAGCTGAATACTGATACTGCAATTAGCAGTAGCACCAGACGGATTAGCTTTCGTAATGTAAAAGATGCAATTGTTTTTAATCGCATGTCCATTTCCATTGCGTGATGTTGGCAGTGATAGGCCAACCATGCCCGTGTGGTTCAACTTGTAGATTGCCAATATCCAAACAAGTACTTACAAAATAGGTGTGATTCAGGTTCACCAACCATGCCCAGGCAGCATCTCCTTTCGCCGTAAATCCCTGCTGACCATTCCACTGCGCCGCTTTCCAAAAGGCGATCGCTTCTTCCTCAGTCGGTGCGCCCATTGCCAGATCTAACGTTTTATCAATCGCAGAATTCGCATAATATCCAGCGTTGTTAAAGTCTCCCTGTGCAGATTTGCTGTGATAGAGATTGTACATCTCACTCTGATCGTGGCTGCCCCAGCCAAATAACACTGCATTGCTGTGCATTAATGGTTTAATTTCATCCCAACTCTTGCCCTGAACATTGGCACGAATGCCGATAGGCTTAATCATTTCTGCAATCGAGAGCGCAAGCGCCTGACGAGTACTGTCACTGGCAGGATAAAGTAGGGTGAATTCTGCCCGTAAATTTCCCTTTTCCAAGACACCATCGCCATTTTTATCACTCCATCCCCCTTTTGCCAAAATCTGTTTTGCCCGTTCAATATCAGCATCCTGAATATTGGCATCAGGTTGTTCCCACGCCAATCCACTGACGGGACTATAGGCCGGAGAACCATAGCCTTCCAAAACTCCTTCTACTAAGGCTTTGCGATCAATCGCCACATTAATTGCCTGCCGAATGGCTAGATCGGCCGTCACATCATTGCCAACAGGATTGCCATCTGGTGTCGTCTTGGCATTGCTACGTGGAAAAGGGAACATCAATCCCCGATTATCCACGCTGGTCACGTCATACAGCTTCATGCCTTCAACTTGCTGCCCTGCTAGCGATTGGGGAACGGCTGCCACCTGTGCCTGCCCAGATTTTGCTGCCGCAAATGCCGCATCTTCTTCCACAAACAAAAACACCAATCGTTTAATTGCGGGTGGCTCACCGTAGTAGTTGGGATTTGCCTCCACAATCAACTGTTGTCCCTCATCCCACTGCACCAGTTTGTAGGGGCCTGACCCGATTGGCTTGCGGGCATAATCGCCTCCGTGCGCGTGTTTCGGTACAATACCGAGAGTAACAAGCCGATTAACAAACGTGCTTTGTGGCTGTTTCAGGCGTAGTTCTATTGTATCTTTGTCAGTCGCCACAGCTTCTTCCAGCACCGTCAGATCCGTTAAACCACCACTCTTCGCTGCTTTGTTGAAGGTATATGCTACATCTTCAGCCGTAACAGGCTTTCCATCCGAGAAAACAGCATCTCGCCGGATGTTCACCGTCCAAACTTTTCGGTCTTTACTGACGCTGTAATTAGTTGCCAGGTCGTTGACTAAGTTCAGATTTTTATCGCGACGAAGTAAAGTACTTTGAAACAGTGGAGAGCCGTACCGTCCCCAACCCAATGTGGGGTCGTACCCTTCCTCACTTTCACCCCCGATTGCCAGCACTATTTGTTTTGAAGAACCCGTTTGTTGGGCGTTTTGCTGATTACTTGGTTGAGATGAACGGAGAGTACAAGCAGATAGCATTGGCACTAGCAACAATAATCCCGCTGCATAAGACAAAAGTTTGACGCTTGAACGCATATCTGACGTTTGTTAAGGGGCAAACGTACAAATCTACTTGCTTAGAGGGGAAATAAATATTATTTATAAACAAGGTAGATTTACTACTGCTGAACGATATCACTTAACTCAAAGACTTAACAATGCAGGGGGGAGGGATAAATTCAACGATTGCCATCAGTCCCAGTTCATTAATTTTGCTAAAGTATTTTTTATTTTAGGTCATTGCTTATCTGGAAATGGGGAAACACATTCTTGACTATGCCTCTCAATATGGAGAATTTATGCAGATTAGGAATAAATGAAATTAGTTTAGCTAAAGATTAAGAAAAATATATTTTAGTTTTATTAGAGTTAGAAACGAGATGAATAAACTGAGGTTTGCTTCGTTGCTTAGGTTATAAATTTCCATCAACTCTTTGTTGTTTAACAAGCTTCGATTAATAGTGCTGAAGCGACAACAACTGTAATAGGTAATTTAGTAACAATATATTTGATAGAATTAATTTTCATGAAGACCTGTTTGCTTGTTTAGCTGGATGTTAAATTTATAGCGCCCTGCCTTAAAGCAGAAATTTACCCACCAGTGTAGTACAAGTATTACAAATTCAATTGTAATAAAACAAGTAAAAAAGAATTTCAACAATCATGGTACTTTTCCAAAAGTGAAGTACACCTTGACCAGTCGTTAAATTAATAACGATCGCAGCAATGATGCCAACCATAGCTAGGCGACAATTTAAAAACAATCTAAAAATACTATTTTAATCCCCAGGCGGGGCATTGCTTATTGAACCTAGTACAAGCTCTAATTTTATGTAGTTGCAATAAAACTACTGGGAAATATTGGATGAGTAAGCTTTCTGCATTAGTTTTGACAATTAGTTTCTTGATAGTAGCTTGCGGCGCTGGAAATAATACCACAGCGCCTTCCACCCCTTCGGCAACCAATACAGCAACCCAAAGTGGCGATCGCAAATCTCAAGATAAACCTTTAGTCGTCACAACAGTAGCTCCTATTACTAATATAGTCAGTAACATTGCAGGCGATCGCATCTCTGTTGTCGGCGTTGTCCCAGAAGGTACTGATTCTCACACCTTTGAGCCTCGCCCTTCTGATGCCGATCTCCTCGCTCAAGCCGATCTGATCTTAGTTAATGGTTTAAGCTTAGAAACCCCTACAAAAAAACTAGCACAAACCTCTAAGCCAAAAGACACAAAAATCTACCAATTGGGGGATGAAACAATTACAAAACAAGAGTGGATTTTTGACTTTAGCTTTCCTAAAGATAAAGGAGATCCTAACCCGCACCTCTGGGTAAATCCCAAATACGCTGAAGCTTATGCCAAATTAGCTGCCAAACATTTAACCGAATTAGATCCAGCAGGAAAAGATTACTACGCCACTAATTTAAAAAAATACCAAGAACGTCTTGCTGAACTAGATAAAGTCTCCCGTGCGGTAGTTGCCAGTATCCCTCCCGAAAAGCGCAAACTGCTCACATACCACGACTCTTGGGCATATTGGGCGCGAGAGTATGGCTTTGAAGTGATTGGTGCGATTCAGCCTTCAGATTTTAACGAACCTTCAGCCCAAGATATTGCCAAACTCGTCGATCAAGTTCGTGCAACAAAAGTCCCTGCTATCTTTGGTTCCGAAGTATTTCCCAGCAAAGTATCCGAACAAATTGCCCGCGAAGCCAATGTCAAAACAGCTAACACTAGCGATGACGATTTACCAGGCGAAGGTTCAGCTAATGCCATAGAAAATACTAATCCTGAGCATACATATATTGGCATGATGGCAGAAAACTTACGGATACTGGCACTCAATCTTGGTGGTAACCCGAAGCTAGTTGATACCCTCAATACTGCTAATATAGTAGGTTCAAAAGCCAGTGCAAGTAAATAAAGTTTGAGTTATTGAAGTATGAATTATTGATTTATACTTCAAATTTTCTTGAGATAAATATTTTTTCAAAAAATCACTAGCTTGATTAGAAGGTATTGGGAAAAGGATTAAAATTGACAAAATCCCTGCATTTATATATGGTATAAATTTTACCAAATCAACTTTTGGATAAAATTTTAATACCTCAACATTACTGTTGAAGCTTTGATAGCTTCGCAATCAAATTTGACCTTTTATCCTGTTCAACGTGGAACCAATTCTTGAAATTAAAAACCTCACCTGTGGCTATCAACAAGAGCCAGTATTTACAAAAGTTAATCTCACACTCTATCCTGGTCAACTTTCTGGCTTAGTTGGACCATCAGGTAGTGGTAAAAGCACTTTGATGAAAGCAATTTTAGGCTTAATTCGTCCTTGGGGTGGTGAAATTTGGTTTCGTGGTAAAAAATTAAATCCCGGCGTTGCACCACTTAAAGTTGGTTATGTACCGCAAGTAGAAACAGTAGATTGGAGTTTTCCTGTTACTGCTGAAGAAGTAGTAATGATGGGGCGTTACCAGAAAAAACAGCTTTTGCCTTGGGCTTATAAGAGCGATCGCGCAGCCGCAAAAAGACTCCTCACCCGTATTGGAGTCGCTAACGTAGCCCATCAACCCATTGGCGAACTATCCGGCGGGCAACAACAACGAGTTTTTCTAGCGCGGGCGCTTGTCGGACAACCAGATATTGTGATTCTTGATGAGCCTACCAGTAGTTCAGATCTTCATGTCCAACACGAACTCTTACACCTATTAGCAGATTTAAACCAGGAAGGGTTAACAATTCTACTCTCTACCCACGACCTCAATTCAGTAGCAACTCATCTACCTTGGGTAGTATGTTTCAATCACGGAATCATCTGTCAAGGTCAACCAATTGATGTTTTCACTTCTGCTACGTTGGGGCAGACATTTGGAGCAGAGATGGTAGTTTTCCATCAAGAAGACCGCATTTTGATTGCTAGTGGAATGACGACACTCCGGCATCAAATGAAGCGTAATTTACCTCATATCTTGGACAAATCTCAAGCAGTTAGTGATTAGCTGTTAGCTGTTAGCACACACTATATGTAGCGTGCTTGCGTAAGCCATGAATATTAGAAGATTCAATTGGTACAGTCACTCTGAATCCTTAGCGTCACTTTTCGCACGGTTGCTACTCAAACGCCGAATATTAATGACCGAAAACACAACACAACCACTAAGTAATGATGTTACTCCTCAAGAAGATGTAGAAATAGAATATGAAGAAAAAACGTACAAGGGATATTATAAAGTTAATGGAAAGTTAATAACTGTTAACTATTTAGGTGACGAAGAAACAACAGATTTAAGAGCTTTTACATTACCAGCAGAGTCTCTAGCAAAACTATTACTTCGTGAAATAGTTGTTAAAAGAAAAATTTTCCCAATATTGTAAATAACTATGATGTATTAAGTAAACATTTTATTACATAAATAATAAATATTTTTTGAAAAATGTAAAAAATATTTATTATTACATAAAAGATTAAAATATTCGTCTTTTGGTTGAGCCAAGATAAGTGTAAAAAAGTGAAATCAAACCCTGGCAAGGCTTACCACATATAGCTTTGGAATATTAAAATATAAAATTTGAGTCGGCAGTTACTGAATAAAAACTAATTTTTCTTTTCAGTGCTGATTTATAAAGCTGATCGTCCAATGCCCTGACTCAGATGCAGAGTAGTATTACTACTCTGCACGTAATCATACAGTATTTAAAGCTGAAGCATAGATAGTGACAGGGGTACGAGTTTTATATTGCACTTTTCTACACGAATCTCGGCTCAATACCTAACAAAACTAGAAACTAAACGTAGTTCTAACTGTGCCAATCACAATATCCTGATTGAGGTTATTGTGGTCGGGAGCAGTCAGCCAGATAATCCCAGGGGTAACTGCAATATTATCCGTGAGTTGATATTGGTAAAATCCTTCAATATGCAGTGAAGTATCTGGATCTTTACTTAGTCCTAATGTAGATATCGGGCCACTAACACGAGTAAGTTTAGGCTCCATCCCTACAATTATCCCGGCAAAGCTACCCTCCTTACCCAAATCAGGAAAGCCCAAAGTAACTGCATAATTCCAAATCCCTAAATCTCCTCCCAGTGATGCGCTTTGTTCAGCAGAAGGTAGAGTGCGCGTGGTAGTGTAGCCAGCCCAACCACCTAAAATAAATTTAGGGCTAAGTTTTAGTGATGCCTGTATACCATAGGCGTTACTAGAGGTTGCTAAACTCGATCCTTCTGGAATTGAGTCTAAAAAACTTTGATCTAAGCGTAAACCATCTGGATTATCAGCTAAAGCAGAGCGCAGATTAGCACGATTACTACCAGCCGTTAAATCGTTATTGTAAGCATTCAGGTAAGTTAAGCCTACAGTGAAATTTTCTCTTGGCTTGATAGTTAACTGTCCGATTGCCCCGTATGGCCCATTAAACAAACCCCCGCCTGGTGTGGAGTTAGCTGGATCAGTTGCTAAATACCCTAAGCTTAATTCCAGATTATCGTTAAATACGTGCCGCACAGCTAAACCAGCACCGCTAGTTAAGTAATAAATTGGATTACGAGTACCAAAATTAGAAAGTGCGCCGCGATCGCCATCACCATCAAAGCCAGGGTTGACTGTATCGGTAAAGTCATCAGCCGCGCCCGCATTAGCTTCAAGAATTACAGTTGTCTTCTCACCGACGGGGAAACTGTACAGCAGAGCATCCAGCGCAGCAGTAGCATCGTTTCCAGTGCTGAAAGTTCCAGCCGTAAATCTGAGATCGCCTTCAGGAGTAAGTGTAGAAGTGCCTGACAAGGCATCTAGGTTAGCTATCTGAAATCTTGTTCTAAGTAGATCTTTACCTGTAAAGCTAGTATCAAAGTCTAAACGAGTCCGAGTTCCTAAGACAGGTACTTGGTCTATTTTTTCGCCTAAAGCATTTTCTCCGGCTGCTACACCTACCAGCCCAAAGATTACTGTTCCATTTAGCTTTGTCGTAGTTGAAAACTGGCGCTGTTCTATAAAGGCAGTACGACCTTCTAAACTATCTAAGCGCGTTCCTAAAGTTGTCAGTTCAGTTCTAAACTCCTGGGTTAGTCTTTGCACCACCTGAAGGTCATTGTTGCTAATCCCATTTGTATTTGTGCCAGGGCGAGCAATCAAACTTTCTATCTGTTGAAAACAAGCATTCAAACCAGCAGCAAATTCATAGCGCGACAGTGCGCGACTACCACGATAAGCACCATCGGGATATCTCTGCAAACATTTGTATCTTTCTGCAAGGTTCCTGAGAGCTTCATAAGCCCAGTCTGTCGGTCGGACATCGCTTAACTCGGAAACGTTTGTTACGGGAACTACAGGAGCATCAGCATTATTATCAAGATTTTGCGACAAGACATCTGTAGAAGCCTGAATATGAGGTTGCTCTGCAACTATTTCTGGGTTGTTTACTGTTGGTTGAGAATCAATCTCAATAGTTGCTGTGGTATGTGCTTTAGCTTCTATATTAGTAACGGCTGGCGGCTCAAGAGTATTAACAGCAAGATCAGTTGTTTTTGCTGTTTGAAGCTCTAGCGTTGCGGGATCGGGCATTTCAGTCGCTAGTACGAAGCTATCCGCCGCGATCGCACTAGATGAAACAACCATCAATACTGCCAAACTAGCTGGACTACCTAGCAGGGAATTCCACATTTTAGACACGATCATTTTCCTCACACCAATATCAGCTTATGCACGAATTTACTCGCTGGTTTTAGCAAGAATGAGATCCATTCTTAATAAGCTATGCTAAATTATTCAATATTTGTCAATTGGTTCGGGGCCAATCTCTGGATGACCGAACAATAGATCGTATTCTCCGTTGTTTTTGTCAAAGTCAAACCAAACGACGTGAGCCAAAGCAGGTTAACTTAGCATCACAGGCAGCATGGCAATAGCCAGCAGCATCTCTGTTAAACGTTTTGTAACCATTTTGTTTCTCAATGGTAGATGGCTGTTTTGATCTGCGTGCTACTTGAAAAAAGTAGTTATTGCAGGGATTCGTGGAACGTCCATGTTTTTTGTTCCGATAAACTTAATTAGAAACTGTCCCTGGCATTTAAAGCAATGCCCAGAGAGGGCATTTTCTTTAGCGATATTTAAATTAATTCTGTAATAATTAGTGATGCTAACTCTATTTTTGTTTGATTTTGATATTTATCTAATTTTTCTAGCGTTACTTTAGGTTTAAATATTTTGAAACTTACGGAAAATGTTATATTTAAGTATACTCCATAAGCATTAACTAATACTATCCCCTCATCTATTTTTTAGACACTTCCTAGATATTGTCTTGCTACATAATCAGTCTTTTTACCTTTGTTTCTATCTCCTGTTTCATCTATGACTACTGTAATTGCATTCCCCTCTAATGCTCTTTTAATTTCCTGTAATCTTTTGTTTCTTAATTTTTCTACTGACCAATCTGAATTGGCTATAAAATGATGTAATGATTGTGCTGAATTTATACTTACAAATGAAGCAATTTCTGGTAATATTTTTTTATTTTTTTAATATAAATTCCCGAAAAGTGACAGAAGATGGATATTTCAATAATTTTAGGCATTGTTGAACTTGCTGGCTTTGCTGTAATTACTCAAACAAAAAACAATTTATTTTTAACCACTAAAACAACTTAATCCCCTCTGGGGGCATTTATTAAATAAGCGAATGCTCCCAGGGGGGATAATAAGTAAATTCCTGGCTAAATTCCCAGTAATTTATTAGTAAATTATTTAGTTAGATTCAAATTTATAACTTAAGTAAGAGGAGTAAAACAAATTCTTTTATTAATTTTTGTAAATAAGCAAACAATTTGGAAAAAAAGATTATGCAATTTGTAGATAGAAAAGAAGATCTGAGCTACAAACACTACAGTAGCGAGTGGAAATGGGGCTTTACTCCCAGTGCCGAAATTTGGAATAGTCGCCTAGCTATGGTTGGCATCATTGCTGCGATCGTTATTAATTTAACGACTGGTCAGGGTGTACTTCACTTTTGGGGAATACTATAACTCTAGATTGTTGGGTTATTAGCTTAATTACCCTGGAAATATTTTCAAGCTGTTGGTAAAAAGTTTTTTTAGGAGTTGATAAAATGGAATCTTTGCAAGAAAAAACCAAACAACCGTATACTGAAGCCGCAATTAATATTGAGCAAGGTTTTACGCCTAATGCAGAGGTCTGGAATGGTCGCTTTGCTATGATTGGATTCGTTTCAATCCTCATTATTGAGGTATTAAGTGGGGAAGGAATTGTTGACTTTTGGGGCAGTCTGCTAAGTCCTCTGTGGTAATTATTTAAGCGGGGATTGGTGACTGGTGATTCGGAATAATTCTTGAATTATCAGCACTTGGAAATTTGTTAAATCTAGCCAGGTGTAGGGGCGAGAAGCAGGCGCAAATCAAGTATTTACAGATACAGCACTTTGCATCTTGCAGGAGGTACGCCCCTCCCCTCCCCGCAGGGGAGGCATAGTGCGTTCGCTCATCGTGCCGGAGGCAATCGCTACGTTTAATCCCCTGATCATATGGTTTGCAATGGTCATATCCTAAATGTCGTTAGAGATAATGGACAAATGATTGAAAGAAACTTACTCAAGCTTATTCAAAGTTTATCTAGTTTTGAGTAGCCCAGCGGCTCACTGTCATTGAACGGTTAAAACTATCAGTAAAGTAAAAACCTGCGAACCGACAGGTCGGCGCTTCGCTATCGCAGCGTAACAAGGGCTAAAAATCTTTCATTTTCCAGTTTGTCCAGTTAATAATTGAGTTGATATTTAACCTTTAACAGTTAATAATTGAGTTGACTTTTAACTTGTAACCGCTAAGTTGATTTAAACCTGGAACAGTTGATTTCACTTTCCAGTTTTTACAGTTCAACCCGGTTTTTTCAGCCATATAACATCAAGCTCTCTTGAGAGCAATGATTACGCGATTTAGTACATTTTCGTTCCATTGCTCCTCACGGGCGAACTGCCACTGTTTCCAGCTTGGGAATTTCCAGTTTTGTAAATGGCGATCTCGCTGCGGTAATAAGGCTCCTGTCCAAATAGTCTGAGCCAGAAATGCTTCAGCAAACCCAGTCACCTCAGAAAGATTAGCTTTCGTCAAATTGGTCTGACTCAGATTTGCCTCAGTTAAACAACTTTGATGTAAATTTGCCAGAATCAGAAATGCCTTCGTCAAATTGGCTTGAGTTAAGTTAGCAGAACTGAGATTAGAGTGAATTAAGAATGCCCCCCTTAGATCGGCACGATGCAAGTTCGCACCAGTGAAATCAACGCTCATCAGAGATGCGCCACGCAAATCCGCACAGCTTAAATCAACGTCTTGCAATCGGATATCTCTGAGATAAATACCGCGCAGGTTTACCCCTCGAAAGTCGCGCTCTCCCCGCCGATATTGTTCCAGAAGTTCGTCTGCTCTCATGTTGGATGGTTTGACCAGATTGCTCGTGGTTTTGCACTTCGACATAATCTAACAGACCGCATCCAGTTTGACTATCCCGGCAAGGGGCATAAAAATCAACAATGGTCTGGTTTTTATGCCCCATTACTGATAGCGATCAAGATCACCTAGTTGCGCGATCAGGATCGCGTTACATATATTTACATTACGTTACATTTATTTACAGAGATGAGAAAGAAGGAAAAAACAGATGACTGCACACAACTACTTCGTTGACCAACAAGGACGCTTAGACAACTTTGCGTTCGAGCCTAAGATGTATGTAGACAGCAAATCTCGCGTTGGTTTTACCGAATATGCAGAAAAGTTGAACGGACGGTTAGCGATGATTGGCTTCGTCTCCCTCTTAGGGTTGGAAATCCTCACCCGACATGGCCTTGTGGGTTGGCTAACCAGTCTGTGGACAGCAACTCATTTATGAGCGGACAAAGACTTTCACAAATTAGATTTTAGGAAACCGAACATGAAAGCTAACTATTCTTTTGCTTCCACTGTTTTTAATGCTGACTTTAACAACTTTGCACCGATTACTGCTAATCAAGCATGGTCGTTGTTCTTTACCTTCGGTCAAAATGATGCCACGCTGGGAGATAATCCAGAGGTAGGAAGACTCTTTAATAATATTATGAGCGCAATTGTTACTGCTTCCATCTTAGGAGCTTGTATTTTCACATCCATTTAAAACAGTTAATTTATCAAAAAAGAATCCCCGTAGGATTGAACTGCAGGGGGATTCTTTTTTGTTACGCGACCTGGCAGATACTAACGTAAAGAGCGATTTCCCCAGCGATAACATTAGAACATAGAATTGACCCATTGACTGTCACAAAAACGACCGATTTTTTCGGCTTAATTGATAAGAAATACAAATAATAACTTTGCCTAGTTTGAATCATTTTAGGCAAAGTATGATGAAGATATATACCCAAGCACTTCTGACTTGACCCATGCTATCTATCGCCCTCTAACTTCCATTTTAGGCTCATATATTTTCTTCAAGTTTAATATCAGAAGCTTTGGGATTTTCTTCAAACACAATCCAGTTGTACCGGATTATGTAAACATATTTTAACTTTTGTAAAGATTTATGATAAGTTGGTTGGGGAGCAGAACTGTTAGCTGAGTTTATTGCTCCACGTTGGGTCAGTTGAAAACTTAGTGAGTTAATCCTCTATATGGCAATTACTATCGACTCCGCCCGTGGCATTTTCCCCAACACACTGTCGGCTGATGCCGTGCCAGCTCTAACTGCTCGATTCAACCAACTTAGCGCCGAAGATCAACTTGCATGGACATGGTTCGCTTTCTTGGAGATGGGTAAGACCGTGACGGTTGCGGCTCCTGGCGCAGCCAGTATGCAGTTTGCAGAAGAAATCCTGCAACAAGTCAAGCAAATGACATTTCCTGAGCAAACTCAGATGATGTGCGATCTGGCAAACCACGCAGATACAGCCATTTGCCGTACCTATGCTACTTGGTCGCCTAATATTAAGTTAGGTTTCTGGAATCAGCTTGGACAATGGATGGAGCAAGGAATTGTCGCGCCAGTTCCGGCTGGCTATCAGCTATCAGCTAACGCTAATGCTGTATTAGAAACCCTCAAAGGTTTAGATCCGGGACAACAGATTACTGTGTTGCGGAACTCCGTTGTGGACATGGGGTTTGATGCAAGTAAACTAGACGGCTACACCAGAATCTCTGAACCTGTGGTCGCGCCCAGACAAATGCAAGAGCGCACTCAAGTCACCATTCAAGGTATCGACAACCCAACCGTGTTGAGCTACATGAACCTATTGAATGCAAATGACTTTGATGAACTGATCAAACTGTTCGTGGCAGACGGTGCTTTGCAGCCTCCCTTCCAGCGACCGATCGTGGGCAAAGATGCGATCTTGCAGTTCTTCCGGGAAGAATGCCAGAACCTGAGTTTGCTCCCAGAACGCGGTGTCGCTGAACCTACAGACGATAGCTATACTCAGGTGAAAGTGACAGGTAAGGTTCAAACCCCTTGGTTTGGTGCAGCAGTAGGCATGAACATGGCTTGGCGATTCTTGCTCAACCCACAAGGTAAGATCTTTTTCGTAGCCATTGACTTGTTAGCTTCCCCCAAAGAACTTTTGAATTTAGTTCGCTAGTAGTTCACTTTCGCTCGCTCGAAAGCGATTTATTAGCAAAAGGGTAAAGGGGAAATAAACCTTCCCCTTTACCCGACTTACATACAGGCGTTATTTCGGGTTTGGTGAACTACTACTACTTAGACGCTAGAGACAAGTAAATCGCCGACTCATACTGAGCGCTTTCTCTCTTCGTAGAGCACTCAAGACCGTCTAGGCAAACGGAACAAACAAGAGCCAAATAACTATCGCAGAAATTTCAGGTTGAATCATGCAAACAAGTGAAGCTGAATGGACGGATATTGAGAAGAAGATAGCTCGAACTGCCTTTGATAAAGCCTACGAACGAGAAATTGAGGTTTTGCTTAAACAAGTTCAAAAGCAGGCAAGTACGCTTGTGGACTTGGGTGAACTCTGGCAGTTACACGATTTTTTGAGTGCTAAAAGGCATGAAATTGAGGGTAAGTATGACTACCAATACTCGGTTCTGCTGTTTGTCTTTGCTGGATTAGTTAAAGAAGGCTGGCTACATCTCAACGAACTCCAAGGGCTGGCTCAAGACAAGCTATCCAAGATCGCTGTTCTATCACGGATGTAGGCTGTTATCTTCCAATATGTCACTATCCGGAAATTTTTACAAAATGGCACGAGCATTCTTTGGATATGCAAAAATTTTATGGAATTGTAAGTTGGTTATATGGTAGCAATTCAAAAAAATATGCTTCTTTAGTGAAATCAATTAACTTACCAGCTACTAGGGCATAAAGGTGTTCTGGAGAATATATGCAAGTATATAAAAGTTGGGATAAATTATTATCACCATATGTACGTTAGATAATTATTCATCAGTTTTCAAGAATTAAGTTTATTTTTGGATTAAAGACGCTCACTCTCAAAATTACCTAGATAACTTTTCTTAAGCTTTTTGATGGATTATTAACAATGGATGGACTCTAAATTTTTCTGACATTCTTCTAAACTAATTTGCCATTTAATTTTATCTTCTTGTTAGGGTTGAAGTTAGGAAGACAAGCACTCCTTGTATAAAGCTGCACAAAAAGCCTTGGAGCAGTTTATTGGTGAATTAACAGCAATAAATCAAGAATACAGTAGATCGAGTTTGACAGCTTGTCTTTTGACTCTATTAATAGCTCAACACAAAATAAGGAACGGTAGCGACGTAATAGCACACATTTGATGTCAAAAATTGTCACCAACGCTTTCAAACTAAGTTTAGCTATTGTGAGTCCCAGCATAATTTTAGCTGGTGGTGTGAAAACCCTAAGTGCAAACGCTCATAAAATTGTAGACCCAAGTACTGCCACTTTAAACCAATCCTCAAAATTTCAGAGTAATTATGATGTAAATGTGTTGACAGCACAATCAGTTCAAGCTCAAGTTGTGCAAGTTACTGGTGTTAAACTTAACCCTAGTGCCAATGGTATTAATCTAATTTTAGAAACCACTGGCGATTTATCCTCTCAGATATCAACTTCCAGCTATGAAAATACCATTACCGCTGAAATTTCTAATAGTCAGCTAAGTTTACCCCAATGTCAAATTTTCCATCAAAATAATTTATCTGCGGAAATTACCGCATTGACGATCAACCAAACTGCCAATAATAAAATTCAGGTAATAGTAACTGGTAAATCTGCTGTTCCGACACTTGGCGTAATTAATAGCGATCGCACCCTAACTTTTAGTTTAAATACCCCTAAAAATACCACACTTACTCAATCTAATTCTACATCCCCAAGATCTAATCCTGAAATTAACGACCCCACAATTCAGGAAATAATCGTTACCAGTCAAAGACGGCAAACATCTACACCTGCTTATACAATTTCTCAAACAGAAATTCAAAAGCAAGGCTCTAATAGTGTCGCAGAAGCATTAAAAGGACTCCCTGGGTTTGCCATTAATGATGCTGGTTTTGGTGCAGATATTCATACAGGAACATATTACCGAGGACACTCAATCAATCAGTCTGTTTTTTTGATGAATGGTAGACCAATTGGCAGCAATATGAACACTTATCATGGCACTACAGATCTCAATAGCATCCCGGTAGAATCCATTGAAAGAGTCGAGTTATCTAGTGGTACAAGTTCCACGCTTTATGGTTCAGAAGCATTTGGCGGAGTTGTTAATATTATTACAAAACAAGATCAAATAGTTCCTAGAGTTAATGGTGTAGCTGAATATGGTTCTTTTAATCAATCTAACTATCGTATTAGCTATGCTAGTCAAATTGGTACTGCTAAGTTTAACTTAGGATATGAAAAGTTATCAGCAGATAACCGTTATCCTATACCTGCTGGTGCAGCTAATCGTGATTCTAACGGTCTTTTATTTAATGGAGATATCGCCACTAGCAACTACTATGGCAATTTAACATTTACTTTAAATTCTAGAAACACTTTCAATTTAAACGCTTATAAAATTAGCAGCCGTCGGGGTCTACTTTATTTTGGTTTTCCATTACAGCAAGATCGACTAGATCATGATACTTTAAACGTTGGTTTATCTTCAGAAACTTTATTGGGTAATGACGAAAATTCTGTTTTAAAAACAATCCTTTCCTATAATCAAGACTACTTTAATACTTATGGGCCAACACAAAACATTTATTATCGGACAGGCACATTAAATTCACAAGCACTCGCAGCTAGAATAGAACATCAATGGCAAGTTGTTCGCCCTTATAACCTTACCTGGGGCTTAGACTTAAAAAACTCCTACTTAACAGGTAAAGTTGTTAGTACCGCTCCTAATCGAATTGACCTGAATGAAACTGAAAATAGAAATAAGTTTCAAGCAGCAATATTTGCTCTAAATACTTGGAAACCTAACGAGAACATCCAATTAGAGTTAGGGTTACGACAAAATAACGATAGTGAATTTGGCAATTATTTAAACCCTACCTTTGGAACAAGATTAGCTATTACTTCCAATCTAGCCATACGCGGTAGCTGGGCTTCTGAACAACGCAACCCTGGTTTAGACCAATTATATGTATATGATACCGTTCATAACTGGCTGCCCAACCCAAACTTAAAACCAGAAACAGGTTCTTCTTGGACAGCAGGGTTAGATGTTAATTTATCTCGTAGCTTAACAGGACAATTTACTTACTTTGGCAGTAATTTAAACGAGAGATTAGGAGTACAAGCAGGTAAATGGGCTAATATTGGTCTTGTAAATACCAATGGATTAGAAGCAGCACTTAAATATAGAATTACTCCTGCATGGTCAACATTTTTTAACTACACTTATACAGATGCACGAATTGAAACTGGAGCCGAAAAAGGTTTACAGTTAGGTTTAATTCCCTTTTCTGTTGCACAACTAGGAATTGGTTATGAGCGTCAGGGATGGCAGTTAAACTTATTTGGTAGTTATTACAGTGGCTCACGCCGAGCTTTTTTCAATAATCCTGGCGAACAAACTATAGATTTTTCACCAGCATATTTAAACTTAGATCTAAGTAGCCGTATTCCGCTCACTAAAAATTTAGGTTTAACATTATATCTAGAGAATTTAGCAGATGTAACTTACGAAAAAGCTAATCGAATTTATCAGCCTGGTTTAACATTCAGAGTCGGTTTACAGTCAAATATTTAAGTATTGGGTTTAATTTAGATATCTGGAAAAATTCAGGATTCGGTCATATTAGGTAAAATATTTTGATTCTATTTAACCGAAAATGCGCTTGAGTGCAGGAATACGAGCCAACACGAAATAGTCCAACAGTAGTACGATGACAAGCGAAAGCCCTACAAGTGGGAAAGCAATACCCAAAACAGCAACAATTGCTAGTGGCACTTTCCATTCCTGAACATAGGTGGGCATTGCAGGTGCACCAATCCAACCTTTTCCTTTAGGACGACGCTGCCACCACATCACCGCACCACTAACTGAAAGCACAATCACAATTAAAGCTGCAAGCAACATCAGTAGTTGATTGCTTAATCCAAAATATTTGCCCATGTGAATGGAAGTACCCATTTCTACGACTTTAGGTACTAAGCCATAATCCTTCCACCGCACATCGGCTAACACTTTGCCACTGTATTGATCAATATGCAAAGTGACTTCTTGCGCTGGATTATTGGGAAATGCCGAAACCGTATAGACACCTGTTTTTGATTCTGGAAAACTAACGCTAAATCCAGAGGGTGCGCCTTTTGCTTGCGCTAAAGTTACAACAGAATCTAGATTTATCGAGTTATCAGTAGGAACTCTGGATTGAGTAGTTTCGTTGTGTCCTGAATGATGTTCATGCTCTTCTCCAGGTGTGTTAGATTTGGGCATCGGTAATTGCTCTACTGCCCAAGGCACAATTAGATTGTTCTGTTGATTGAGTGAGCCTGTGAGGGTTGTCGATTGAGGCACGTTATCCCACATTTGTGCAGGATAGTGGCTCGACAAACGAGCGAATGTATCTCCCCAAAAACCTGTCCAGGGTAGTCCACTGATGATGAGAAAGCCAATTAGCAATACGCCGTAAACTCCCGAAACTGCGTGTAAGTCCCGCCAAAACACTCGCTTATTCTGGCTCCACACACGCGGAATCAGTGTTCCTAAAAAAGTTACTTTGTGGCGAGGCAACCATAGATACAATCCGGTAATCAGCAGAACTAGCCCCCAACAGGATGCAAGCTCTACTAAATAATCTCCCAATTTTCCAATCATCAGTTCGCCGTGAATCTTGCGTGCGATTGCTTGGAGATTATTGTTTTCATCGCGATCGCCTAAAATATTAGCTGTATAAGGATTCACGAAAACAGCTAGTGTTCTTTCATCAAGAGTCTTGATCGTCACTTCAGCACTACGATTAGACGCAAAGCTGGGCGTAAATTTTGTGACTTTGGCATCAGGATAAGTTTGTTGAACCACTGCCACTTGTTGAGTATAGGGCATCACCACATCCGCAGGTTGCACGAACATTTGCTGGTGATACATCGCAGCATCTAATTGCGGTTTGAACAGGTAAATAATGCCTGTGATTGACAAAATCAGCATGAAAGGAATGACAAACAAGCCTGCATAAAAGTGCCATCGCCAGACGGTGCGATAAAAACGATTGCTAGGAGGTTCAGCAATCTGGGATGGGTTCAAAGCAGTGTCGAATTTACTCATTGCCGTTTGCCAAAGATCTAGGCAGAATAACTATGCTCCACAAGTATGAACAATGTCAAAAGACAAGCTGTCAAACCTTTGTTGGTGCGTTCCTTGTGTATTTTTGATGCGTTCAAGAATGTTAAAACTAAGCGATAAACTGAGCTAAGTATAAATCACTGCCAATTGATCATGTCGCCTTTACCTGAGCATCGTCCATCTCAGCTTTCTCTAGGCCCCTTAGAGTCGGAAATTTTACATCTAATCTGGAGTTTAGGCACAGCTACGGTCAAGGATATTCATGATCGCCTCCTTGCTGACCCAGATCGAGAATTAGCCTACACCTCAGTTACAACAGTGTTAAATCGCCTCACTCAAAAGGGTTGGTTAGTTTGCGATCGCAGTGAACGTACTTTTAAGTGGCAACCGTTGCTATCGCAACAAGAGGCACAAGCAATACAGGCGCATCATCAGTTGCAACAGTTTTTAGCTGTCAGTAATCCTGATGTGGTAGCAGCCTTTGCTGATAGTTTAGATGTGAAGAGCCTCGATCAACTTGAGGCGATCGCCCAACGGCTCAAAGCAGCGCGTCAAGCTAGGGAGAAGGAATGATGCATCTGAGCATTATTTTGATAGCAGTGGGTTTAGCCATTTTATTCAGACAATGCTTGTTTAAATCTCATAAAACTTGGGTAGAGCGTTGGCAACAAACATTAACAGCATTTTTGTTCCCATCGTTGTTAATGCTCGTTACAAGCCTGACAATTTTATGTATGGGGCATCATGGCACAATGCTATGGCGACCTGTTGGCTGGATTGGCTGTCACTTAGCTTTCGGATTTCTCGCTTTTGCAGGAGTAATCATCAGTTATTTATTCTGGCAGGGATGGATCTCGCTTCAACAAGTTCGCACTTATCCTCTAACAACCATTGCAGGTAAATCTGGACGGGTTATAGACACACCAGCACTGTTTGCGGCTCAAATTGGCTTTTGGAAACCTGAATTAGTAGTCACTAAGGGATTGCTACAATCTCTCAATCCAGAACAGACTGAGGCAGTTCTTAGCCACGAACAAGCACATTATTACTATCGTGATACTTTTTGGTTCTTTTGGTTAGGATGTATTCGTCAATTAACATTTTGGCTGCCTAATACTGAAATTCTTTGGCAGGAACTATTGCTACTGCGCGAAATAAGAGCAGATCGCTGGGCTGCAAAACGAGTTGATGCTTTGATTTTGGCAGAATCTCTGTTATTGGTCGTGCGATTCCGCCAAGGCGGATCGCTTCGCGAATCGCCTTTAATCAAGGCACGCTGTGCTGCATTCAATGATACAACTACACCAACTCGCTTAGAAGAGCGCATTGAGGCTCTGTTATCACCAGACTTGAGCGATGAAACGCCATCATGGTCATGGGTTTGGCTACTTCTTTCTTTCTTGCCTATCTTGACACTACCGTTCCATATTTGACAGAGAAAGATAGTCACAGCTAGTGTTAGACACTGTAATTTATTGTCAGGCAGAGTGAGCGATCTATTTTTAGGCAGTTAAAATTATTTGGACTTGTAATCTAATTACTACCTTTTAGAGAAGCTTTTTTACTACTAATCATATTAACTTACAGTGTCATTATGTGTTAGACACTATTAGCCAATGCTACTTTTTAGGTGCATTCTCCAGTTTCTTCTCAATCCGTTGCAGTACATTTCTCTGCAACAGGGTAGTTAATTGTAACAGTAAAACAGTAAAATAATATGCAACAGAATTGTCATAAGTGCAGTAGAACAGTGCAGTTTAAGGTTGTAATACAAGAAGAAGAAAAGACTTTCAACAATCATGGGATTTTTCGAGGAGCGCCACGCGCTTTGGTGCTTTGTAAAGTAAAGCAAGCGCGGCTTATTGTTATCAACAGTAAAACCTGCTAACAAGAGCGTTAATAAGGGTATAAAATCTTTCAATTTACAGTTTTACGGCTAACAGTTGAGTTTGCTTTAACTTTAAACATTCGAGTTTGTTTTAACCTTTAACACTTGAGTTCAGTTTGCACTTTTAACAAATAAGTTGGTTTTAAAAAAGTAAATTTGCTTTTAACAGTTGAGTGTAGATAAATTACAGCAGTTGCAAGATAACACGGTAGTAATTAAGTGCAAGGTACAATATAAATGTGCAATGCTTGGTGTAACAGGGAAAAATAATTCTACCAAGGGCGCTACTTTTTAGTATAAGCACCACAATCGTGGTGTTTTGTGCTAGAAATCAATAGTTAACTTAATTTATGAAACTATTGGGATTTGTGGTAGTGGTATTAATTCAGAGCTATTCAAAATCATCAATGAAATTGAATTTATCTTTACATCTTATTGTTCTAACTGTAGTTATCTTTGTGCCATTTTTGGGCAGTACATTAGGATGTACTCGGTTATCTAGTACAACACCCTCTACCGATTTAGATGTACGCATTCCCAAAGATGGAGCCGAACAGGTGATCTTTAACTATTTTCAGGCGCTGCGTGAAAAACGTTACGACGATGCTTACAGTCTAATTGCTCTCGATTTTAAAGGTAGAGTACCTGCAAGCATTGCTAATAATATTACTCCAGGTACGACTGCACAACAAGGGTTTATAAATCTTTACGGATTTTGGAATTACGATAACAGTGTCAATAATATAGTTTCAGTAGAAAGAATATTTAAACCTATTGACGGGCAAGCTTTCTCCAGTCCAACTGAGGCTATATATATAGGCAGTAGAAGTAATCCCATAAGTTCACCCTATCCTAATACTTATAGAGTTTACGCTGTAGACACGGGTTATAAACAGAACGGAAAGTATTCACAATTTGCTGTCAAAGAGTTTCCTCATAGGTCTGGAAAATGGTTAATTGCAGAAATTGTGTCTGTCTGTAAGCAGTGTCCTTAAAGTAGAACACGATGCCAAGTTTTGTTACTCAAGTATGCGATAGCGCCAGCGCGCTCGCAGAGCTTCGCATACTTGCCTCAATAAACATCTCAAAATCTCAGCAAACTGGCGATCGCTTTCACCAATTCATCAGGTTCGACAGGTTTAGAAATATGGATTTGAAATCCAGCAGCTAAGGCTTGCTGCTGATTGATTTCTCCAGCATAGGCAGTAAGGGCGATAGCAGGAATCATACCTCCCTGTTGGGGTGACCACTTTCTAATTTCTTGCATCAGGGCATAACCATCCATCTCTGGCATCCCAATATCACATAACAGCAGATTGGGGATAGATTGATTCAGGAGAGTCAACGCCTGTGCAGCCGAAGCGGCTGTCGTAACTTGTGCGCCAGACTGCGTGAGAGTGAATGCTGCCAAATCCCGCATATCTGCATCGTCGTCTACAACCAAGACATGAATACCTGTTAAGTCTGCCGCACGTTCTGGGTGTCTGCGATCACCAGAGGGTTGCGGCTCAACAATATTTAACGGTAGTCGGATGGTAAATGTAGCTCCTAAGTTCTCTCCTAAGCTATCTGCTTGAACGGTTCCTCCATGCAGTTCCGTAAAATGGCGAACGATTGCCAGTCCCAACCCCAATCCGCCAAACTTCCGGGTGATTGTACCATCTTCTTGACGGAAGTAGTCAAACACATAGGGTAAGAAGTCTGGACTAATGCCTTTTCCCGTATCTTTGACTTGAATCTGAGCAGACATCCCAACTTGTTCTAGTTGCACCTCAATTCGCCCACCGCCTGGGGTGAATTTCACGGCATTAGATAGGAGGTTCCAGACCACCTGTTGAAGGCGATTTGTATCACCTGAAACCGTTCCTGAAATAGGATTAAATGTGGTCTGAATTTGAATGTGTTTGGCTTCGGCTGCTAGTCGTACCGTTTCTAAGGCAGCTTCAATCGTTGCTGCTAGATTCACAGGAGCGACGTTTAACGTCATTTTTCCTTGCAGAATGCGGGAGACATCCAACAAGTCCTCAATTAATTGCGCTTGTAACTTAGTATTGCGCTCGATCGTTTCCAGGGCTTGCTGGGTTTTCGTGGTATCTAGTCGCCCAGTTCGGAGCAATTTTGTCCAGCCTAGAATCGGATTGAGGGGCGAGCGCAACTCGTGGGACAACACCGCCAAAAATTCGTCTTTAATTCGGTTAGCCGCTTCTGCTTTGGCGCGGTCTCGTTGAGCAATGCGGTACAAATCGGCATTATCGATCGCCAAGGAAGCACGATGAGCCAGTTCCTCTGCCAGTTGTAAATCTGCCGAGGTGTACTGTCGTCCAGATTCAGCAAAAACAAAGGAGAGCACTCCGAAAATTCGCGACTGAGTTCGTAGTGGCACCGTCATTACGGATCGGAATCCCACTTGGCGGATAATCTCTAAATGCTCTGGGTCGCGCGCTGCCTGTACCAATAATTCATCGGGAATATCTGGTAGCAAGTCGGATTGCCCAGTTCGCAGTGTGTAAGCCGCAGCACGGGGGTCATCCGGGTTCAGAGGATACTTGTCACTAATCTGGCGTGCCCATTCCAGTTTGGCAGGATCAATGTGAGCAACCGTAATCTGGTCGGGCGTACCATCCTCTTTGATTATATGAACCGTACACCAGTCCGCTAATTGAGGCACTGTCAGTTGTACGACTTGCTCTAGAGTCGTTTGATAATCAAGTGAGGATGCAAGCATCGTACTTGCATCCGAGAGAAAGCTTTGAGCGCGTTCTAAATGCACCCGTTCCGTCACATCGACCACATAGACAAGAACGCTTTCTATCTGGCTATTTGAGTTAACGCTCGGAAGATAGTAAACGTTGTAGTAACCGGGACGGCGATCGCTACGTCCGGGAACATTTACCGCAAAATTCGGTGAGATGAAAGGATTGCCTGTGGTGTAGATCTGATTAAAGACTTCAACTAATTTGGGATCGGATTGACCAAAAAGTTCTGGAATGGAATGTCCTAAGTGTTGCTCGCGGGTTAATCCATTAATTTCTGCTAAGGCTTCGTTAATAGCAATAAATCGCTGCTGTGTATCTAATAGAGCAAGTCCAATAGGTGATGTTTCAAAGATGGTTTCTAGTTGGCGCTGTGCGGATTCTGCTTGAGAGCGTGCAAGGCGCTCACGTTCTAAGAGTTGTTCTCGTTCTTGTTCTGCTTGCTTGCGCTCTGTCACATTCAGCACAAGTGATAACACCGAAGTCATTCGTCCCGATTCGTCTCTGAGACTGGAGTTATACCACTCGCAATGCACAATAGTGCGATCTTGCCTGTAATTGCGGTTATACGAAAAAATATGGGGTTCTTCGCCATAGACCAGCCGTTGGCACACAGAGGCAACTGCTTCTAGGTCTTCCTCAAAAACAAAAGGTATCTCTGTTAAAGATTTGCCCAGCATTTCTTCAGCTTTCCAACCCAAAATGCGCTCTGCGCCAGCAGACCACCGAATGACTCGAAAGTCTCGATCCCATTCAACGACTGCCATGGGAGAGTTTTCTACATGAAAATTGAGCTTTTGTAGGGCTTGACGCAACGTCTCCTCTGCTTGCTTGCGCTTTGTAATATCAATTACAACACCCATTGAGTGTAAGGGATTTCCCTGAGCATCATAAGTAAACTTTCCTCTGGCTTCAACCCAGTGAATGGAGCCATCTGACCAACGCAGGCGATATTCATGGTAATATTCCTGCTTGTCAACTATGGCTTGCTGATATTTAGCTTCAGCTTCTGCTAGGTCATCTGGATGAACCCGACTTGCCCAAACTTCATAGCCCGGTTCGCACTCATTCGGTTGTAGACCCAACACGCTGAAATGTCCTTCTGACCACTGAAGTGCGCCTGTCTGCATATCCCAGTCCCACGTTCCCATGCGTCCGACCTTTAGCGCGAGTTGCAGGCGAGCTTGACTCGAGCGCAATTCCTCTTCTGCACGCGATCGCTCTACGGCTAGCCAGGTTTTTTGAGCAATTTGCTCCATCAGTACCACATCTTCCTCCGTCCAGTGGCGAACAGAGACATGGTGCAACACCAATAATGCGACAAATTGTCCTTGTTTCACCAATGGAACACACACAAGAGACTTGGTTTGGATTGCATCAAAAGCAGTAGCCCCTGCTCCAGCAGTCCGAGGATCGCTATCAACATCGTCTACGACAATAGTTTTGCCCTGCTTCAACTCAGCAATGATCTCACGACCGAATGAATCCATGTGATGGCTACCAACCACGCTGAGTACGCCATTGCAGTAGTCGCGATCTACGATGACATATTCCTGAGTGGAATCAATTTCACCGTAAGTACAGCGAGTGACACCAAAGTGTTGTCCTGTAGCACAAACCACCTGCCACATAATTTCCTTCGAGTCTTGAATGCCACGAATTGCATCATTCAGTTCAATTAAAAATTGCTGTTGTCGTTCTTTTTCCTGTAACTTTGCTACCTGCTTGTAATCCTGATATTCATCACTTTCAAGAGTGCGGGCAAAGCGTTCAATGACTTCAGAGCGAGAAATTCCGATCCTTGTAGCCTCTTGATCGAGCGATCGCCATGCTGTATTAGTCAGAGATACGCTAACTCGTTGTTTCGTCTCTGAGTCCCAATTGCTAACAAACTTGCCTGTACCATCGCGCTTCATAAGCCGCCATCCGTATACATACACGGTCTGATCTATTCAACCTGAGTTATTCTTAATCAGAATCAGCCTTAAGGTTGATGCTTTGGCGAAAGGCAGCACGGCTGATGATGGCTACTTAAGCTCAGATCAGTTAATTCAGTCAAACCAATTAGTGGTTCCACATCACTTATTTGGTTGCTATTCAAGGTCAGCGTAGTTAATTTAGTTAAACCTCTTAGCGGTTTCACATCACTAATTTTGTTGTAATGCAAGTCTAGAGAAGTCAGATTACGAAGTGCTTGAATTCCCTCTAATGAGGTTACTCCTGTCTGACGGTGGCAATTGAGCACAAGATAACTATAGTTAACCAAGGAATCTGATGGAAACTAAACCCCCCCTGCCTCCTTTTACCCTGGACACAGCCAAAATCAAAGTACAAGCGGCTGAAGATGTCTGTAATACCTGTGATCCGGCGCGGGTTGCTCTGGCGTACACTGAAAATTCCGAGTGGCGGAATCGGTCTGATTTTTTCAGTGGACGAGCCGCTATTAAAGAGTTTCTGAAACGTAAATGGGAAAAAGAACTAGAATACCGCTTAAAAAAAGAACTCTGGTGCTTTATGGACAATCGTATTGCGGTGCGATTTGAATATGAGTGGCATAATGATTCTGGTTCTTGGTATCGTTCCTATGGCAATGAAAATTGGGAATTTGCCGAGAATGGTTTAATAATGCGTCGTTTTGCCAGCATCAATGATGTACCTATTCAAGAGAGTGAGCGCAAATTTCGTTGGGAACGAATTACCGAATAACCTTAACGAAATTTCAAATTTTCAATCATTAAATCTGCCTTAATATCTGCGGGATGTGGGTTAAACAAACAATATTAAATAATTTCATCTCTCAAACTTCAGCAGCTTTTTTATCCTAATTAAAGGAATTAGGCTACTAAGAAAGTTGAGATTATTTTAACAATTTGTAATTGTCTTATCACTTAGTTTAACGTAGCATAAAATACTACAGTTTGACGTGCGGAATGTGGGTTATATTACGAGTAAAGAGCGAGAATCAAATTTTAAATATGGCTTTTGAGCAAATCGAAGCATTTTTAAAGAAAATGCAGTCTGAACCTGAACTTAAAAACGAGGTACTCGCAGCATCAACCGCAGATGATATTGCGCGAATAGCACTCTTGCTTGGTTTTGAATTTTCAGGTGATGAATTATTGAGAATGTCAGGTAAGAAAGTTGGCAGCATTACTGTTAGAAAAACTGATCTTCCTGGAGAGTACAACTAGGGGTCACGCTCCTCATTTGTAAAAAATCGTAGAAGAAGGAATCTAATCCCCAATCAAAGCACCATGATTATTGGTATTACCCTTTCAAGATCAGGAAAATAGTACGCTGTGGTTGTAGTTTTAGTTCTTGAAAACGGTCGTTTACGAGAATTAACTCACCCTTCTAATTTTGAACCGTACTATTGGGTTTTAACCCACATTCCGCACTTCATTTAGTATTATTTTTTGTAGTGTATAACAGTTAGGCAATTTGGCGATCACATAGCTCTAAAAACTTGAATTTTTCTCTTGTTTGCAATAGCATAATCGCTGACTTGTTAGTTCGCCAAATTGACCAATATACACGGCTTGAGCATACTACAACTTAAAGTACGGAATGTGGTTTAAAGTGAACAAAGTTGAGTTTGTCTACAAAGTAAACTGGAAATGAAAGCGCTGCCACCCAGAGTGCTTTTTAATACTTTATTGACTCAGAAAGCGAATTGACCGAATTAACTGAGTGTTTCGTTCAATTGTAGAATTAGTTAAAACTTCATTACCCTGCCGAGTTTTACTAGCAGGTACACCCTGAAGGCTACTACCATCGCAAATAGTTTGGGAACCTCGTATTTGAGATACATCATGAATCTGTTCTACTGCTGAAGGAGATAATGGTGAACCTTGTTGCTGTAGCTTTCTGGTCTGAGTATCCAAAGAAGCTCGATTTAAAATGTTCTGAGTAGCTCCACCTGGCAAACAAGCATCAGCAGTTGGTGTTAAAGCTGCAAAACTGGTTAAAGTAATAAGGCTGAAGGTAACTTTGAGTCGGTTGGCGTTGTAAATAGACATACAAGTAATTCTCTTTAAAGTTTACTTAGGGCTTTAATCTTTCAATAACTTAGTAGGTTAGCTGGAATTTTTTTATGCAGAAAAGAGATAAAAAATAGTTAAAACTGTGAAGATTTTTGCGGTTCTTATAGATAAATGCCTCAATTTATACATAGACACTGCGATCGCAGTGTGTGGTAGATGACATTAACATTATTCTAAATGCTAATAATATCGTTGCGAAAAGGTGGAATATTAAGATTTTCAGGCTGATGTAGTGACGACCTCATCAGATGATAAACTTTAGCTTGCTCATCAACTCTGTTATTACACTGTTGACTTCCCTAATATGAAAACACCAGAACAATGCAATAATATAGATGAGATCAGAGTCCAAATAGATACCTTAGACAAACAAGTTATTAACTTACTTGGTCAGCGTTTTGGTTATGTCAAAGCAGCATCCAAGTTCAAAACTAGCGAAACAAGTGTCCGTGCTCCAGAGCGCTTTGAGGTTATGTTGGAGCAAAGAAGAGCATGGGCAGAAGATGCTGGGCTAAGTCCAGAGGCTATCGAAAAAATGTATCGAAATTTGGTTAATTATTTCATTGAGGAAGAAATGAAAGATTGGCAAAACAAAAATAATTGTTAAAAATTGCCAATGACTATTCAAGGTTAAATATTAATTTCTTCTAATATCTATTTTATTAATGTTTGTAGAATTTTATTGTAATTTATGAAATTATTTACAACTTGATCTCATCACACAGATCTTTTAGTCAACGCTATTACTCAATTACTGAATTTGGTGCTAAAAAGGTTAGCCATGAATAGTCAGAAAGTTCCTTTTTCTGTTGATAGAATTCCCAGTATTCTTGTTGGTATTCGTTTGGCGATCGCACCTCTACTGGTACTGGAGGCGGTGGATCACGATACTACAATTTGGTTCGTCATTGGCTATATTATTGCAATTTTATCTGATATCTTTGATGGCATCATTGCCCGTCGATTAGGAGTCAGCACAGTTGAACTTCGGCAAGCAGATAGCTGGGCAGATATCTTTCTGTTTATTTGCCTTGCTATTAGCACATGGTTAGTTTATCCTCATGTGTTGATGGATTTTAAAAATCCCTTACTTTTGGCTCTAGCTGCTCAACTAATTTTATTTACCATTAGTTTAATTAAATTTAAAAAACTTCCTAGCTTTCATACTTACACTGCGAAAACTTGGGGAGTAATGCTGTTAATTGCTACTGTAAGCTTATTTGGGTTTAACTATAATAAACCCCTGTGGTTGGCAATAGTCCTTTGTTGGATAAACAGCACCGAAGAGATAGCAATGACATTACTTTTGCCAGAATGGAAATGCGATGTTTTGAGTATCTTCCACGCTTTAAATCTGCGCCGCGATTTGCTCCATTGATTTACAAGCATCAAAACAACGATTTAATTATTTTAAAATAAAACAGTGTTTTGGCGATACTGTTTCGATTATTGTCACGATAAATTCCCTAGAAAGATAACGGGGGCGCGATCGCGCTTATGGGAAGCTAATTTTATGATGCTCTGAAAAACCCGCCTTGAAAATAAATCAACTTAACCTGTTTGAAGACTGATAAAAAAACAAAACGTTATTGCAGTTGCTATTATGCTATCTTCCATTTTGGGAGCAGCTACTGCTTGGGCAGATACCTATCGAGCAGGTGAGTTTATAGTTAATTTTGGTCTCGGTAAGAATGGAAAAATTTATCACGGTTGCGATGTCAAAGGAAATTGCATCACCCTCTACTTAACGACTTATCCCCTGATGCCATTGACATAAGCGGCAGTTAAGGCTTCTTGAGGACTTTCAAAAATCTGCTGGACTGAACCATACTCAATTAATCGCCCTACCTCATCTTGAACCCAAAATAAGGCAGCGGTGTCGGCAATCCGGCGTGCTTGAGCGAGATTGTGAGTGACGATGAGTATGGTGTAACGTCCGCGCAAACTGGCAATCAGATCCTCAACGACACCACTGGAAAGGGGATCGAGGGCGCTACAAGGTTCATCTAAAAGCAGTGCTTCGGGTTTTAAGACTAAAGCACGGGCAATACACAAGCGCTGTTGTTGTCCGCCGGAGAGGGCAAGAGCAGGGGTATTGAGTCTATCTTTGACTTCGTTCCACAAGCCAACATCGGTGAGAGTGGTTTCGATAATGCGATCGATCTCCTCGCGGTTCTTAATCCCATGTTCCCGTAGCGGCAAAGCTAAATTCTTCCAGATAGAGAGGGGAAAAGGGTTAGGTTTTTGAAAAATCGTCCCAATTCGACGACGCAGGGCGACAGTATATTTCATTCCCGCAAAGCTGAAGGCGTTGATCTTTTTATCTAAGATATCTTGAGAATCGAGCCAAATTTTCCCCGATACCCGACAGCCAGCAATCAAGTCTGTCAGGCGGTTAAGGCAACTGAGAAAGCTGGTTTTTCCACACCCAGAGGGGCCAATTAATGCCGTGATGCCACCTGCATTAATCGGCAGCGTTACCTGTGCAAAAACAGGTTTCTTTCCGTAGTGCAGACTTAACTGTTCAGCTTTAATGAATGGATGAGGAATTTCTCTAAATGGCTGTTGTTCGTCAATCAAAGGTCTCCTGGGTTGAGGTATACTCATAAAATTTGAATCCTTCGATGCAAGAAATATTGAGCAATCCAGGCTGCTAAACCATTGATAATCAGCAGCAAAACTAACAAAATTAATGCAGAAGCATAAGCGTTACCATCTCCCCCCGATACATTCATGGAGAGGTCAAAAATATGAATCGAAAGTGCGCGTCCGGAATCAAGCAAAGATTCTGGCATTCGATCGACATAACCGCTGGTAAAAATTAATGCTGCTGTTTCTGAGATCGCTCTCCCTATCCCCAAAACCAACCCCACCATTAACCCTGGTGCTGCTGCTGGGAGCAGTAATTGAAACAACGTTGTCGTTCGAGACAAACCAAGGGCGGCTGCACTCAGGCGATAATGAGCGGGAACGGCTCGAAAACCTTCTTCTGTAGAGCGAATTAAGATCGGCAACACCATACAAGCTAGCGTTAAACCCCCAGACAAAATAGAAAAGCCTAATCCGAGGGTTTTGCAAAACAAGGCATTGCCAAACAATCCAAACACGATTGACGGCACTCCTGCCAAAACGTCCAAACTGCGACGCACCAAACGTCCAAAAGCACTTTCTGTTGAAGTAAATTCAGACAGTAATACCGCAGTTCCTACCCCCATCGGCAGGGAAACCGCCATGCACACGCCCAGAATGAGAAACGTTGAGACCAGAATTGAGCTAATTCCCCCAGAACGTCCTGCATTTCTCGGTTCGCTGGTGAGAAATTCCCAAGACAGTTGTCCTACACCATGCCTCATAATATCGCTCAAAATCCAGAAAAAAACGGCTGCAACGAAAAGAGCGATCGCCCAAACCATAAGCGTTGGTAGAAGATGAGGAAATAAGCTTAACTCACCTAACCTACGACTTTTGACTGTTTCAGTCATAAATTCGCCCCTGACTAACGACTTCAGCCACAACTACCAGTGCCAAAATAATCAGCATCAGCATCAACCCGCTAACGAAAAGCGCCGCACGATGCTCGGCTGTTGCATACGCCATTTCTAGAGCAATATTGGCGGTTAAGGTGCGAATGGGGTCAAACAAACTTTGAGGAATTTGCACTACATTGCCGCAAACCATCAAAATTGCCATTGTTTCCCCAATAGCGCGTCCGATTTCCAGAATTAAACCCGTAAACAATCCAGATTTAGCCGCAGGAAAGACAACCCCCCAAATTGTCCCCCAACGAGAAAGTCCCAATGCGGCTGCACCCTTGAGGTATTCTGGAGGAACTTTTGCCAAACTAGCATCGGCTGTCAGGGCAATGGTTGGCAGAATCATAATCGTGAGGATGGCGATTCCCGCACTAAGACTGGCTCCTGGGGGTTGGATGCGTCCAATCAGGGGAACGAGTACGACTAAACCCCAAAAACCGTAAACAACTGAAGGAATTCCCGCTAGTAACTCAATGAGTCGCCGATATAAATTGGCGATCGCGGCGGGAGCATAATAGTGGCAGAACACGGCAGAGAAAATACCCAAAGGCGTTGCCACCAGCACCGAACCAACCATTGCCAATACGCTGCCCAAAAGCATTGGGGTAAGGTTGTATAATCCTTCGGCGGGATTCCAAGACGCATCGGTAAAGAAGCGGAATAATCCAACTTGTTGCAGAACGGGTAACGCTTCTAGGATGAGGAAGATTAAAATTAAGAGTGCGATCACTCCAGCTAAAATCGCGCATCCCCGCAACGTCCAAATTAGCAGCGTATCACTTAGAGAGAGAGACAAAGTTTTGTTCTTTAACAATGTCTTGTACCTGTTGAGATTGTGCGAAGTCGATGAATGCTTTCTGTAACCCTTGAGGTTGAGTTTTTGTGACAAGATTCAGAGGACGAGAAATGGGAAAGGAACCGTTTTGCACATTTGCCGTAGTCGCTGCCACCCCGCTTACTGGGAGTAACTTAATAGGAACCCCGTTTGCCGCATCATATTCTGCGGTTCCGATAGAAACATATCCCATCGCATTAGGATTTCCTGCTACAGTTTTAATACCTTGTTGGTTATCGCCAATGACAACTTGAGCTTTGATATCGGAATTTTTCAGCTTGAAATAATGGGTAAATAGTTCCAAAGTAGAGCGTCCTTCAGCTTTATTCACAACCGTAATAGGAGCATCTTTACCCTTGAGTTCCTTCCAGTTTTTAATCTTTCCCGTATAGATATCAACCACTTGGCGATCGCTCAAGGACTGCACCAGATTATCCTTATGGAGAATAATACTCACGCCATCGCTCGCAATGGGAAACGCTTGTAGGTCTTTTTCTTGATCCTTGAGAGCGCGAGACACCATACCAACGTCAGCGAGTCCTTGACGAGCATCAGTAATTCCCCGCGAGGAACCTCCCGTCTGTACATCCACCCGTACCCCAGAATGCTCCGCTTCAAAACGCTTACCAATCTCAGCCGCAAGGGGGGCGACTGTACTCGATCCCGTTAAAACCAGTTTTCCCTGTAGTTTATCGCTTGATGGCGTTGCAGTTTTGGGAGAGTTACTACAAGATTGCAGCCAAAAGCAAGCAGCTAAACCAATCGAAAGCGGTGCCAGAGTTCGCAATTTATTCACAAGCAAAATACCAATTAATCAAATGAAAGTAAACAACAACCAAGGCTAATTACTTTCCCAGCATTAACGCCTTGAACGTCGGGAGCCAAACAATAAAGGACAGCTTTACCGTCTCGCGTCGCCGTAACAAAACCTTCCTTTCGCAAGATTTTTAAATGATGGGATAACAAACTTTGCTCTAATCCCAAAACAGCATTGAGTTCTTTAACGTGCTTTGGTTCCTCCATCAGGAGTTGCAAAACAGCTAACCGCGTTGTATCCGCCAACACTTTTAACTTGCGAGCGCAAAAAGTTTGAGATGAGACATCGGTGAGGTTCACTACTCATCCTCCCTCTGAGTTGAACGGCTATTGATATGAAATTATATTCATATCTTGGGCATAAAAAAACCGTTGAATCTCATAAAGCTATTCACGATACCTACCTCGAATTAGTGCAGCTTGATGATCCAGCTGAAGTTAGACCTAAAGGTTGTGACTTTTCAGGCGCTTCAATCCCGCAAAATCGGATTTTCTTCTCATTTTGACCATCAGCGACGGTTATTGTGTCACCATCGGAGACTCTCTTGGCTTCCCAGGCTGAGGATAATGTTTTAGCTTTTCCAGCCGCAGAAAATTTTTATCCTGAATGCGATCGCATCCTTGTTGGCAAATCATTCATCAGAGCTTATAAAATTTTTAGTTGCACGATGATAAATTTTACGCCCATTTTTAAATATAGATATTGAAACAGATCCATTTTTCCCAAGTGGATTAAAATTGGCCACTTGATAAGTGAATCCTCCCTTAGCGCGACTTAGACAAAAACTGGCTGAAAAATAGGCTCAAACCCAGCCTGTAAATGGTTTTAAGGTCAATTTAGGTTTTTTCCTGCTGTGACTGGGTTTGAGCCTCCTTAACCTTTATCGAACTAAATCCCTTTCCTAGAATGGAATACAGCCTTATTTTATTCCACAACTTGTTTAAGTTCCGATAGGGAATTAAGCTGATCTGTACGGTCAAAAAGATTTCATAACCCAATGGAACAAAAAAGGACAAGGCTATAGCAATAGGTAGCTAAAGATCGTACTTGTCAAGATCAAGGTAGGTATATTTACTTTAGCTAAAGCATATTTTTTTTCAAAAAATTGTCCGGCAACGGAGTAGAGAGCGATCGCTCTCCAAGCATTGAGTGTGCAACATAACTTAATTTTCTTGAAGCTTTAGTTAAGTACTTAGTGACTGATAACACCAACTTGGTCGTCGCAGGAGATTAAAAGAATCGAGATATCGAATTTGGGTAGAAACGGATACTGTGGAAGAGGCATTAGCCAATAAACCAAAACAACTGTTTTGGTTCCATAAAGGATGAACAATAATAACTCTTTTATCACCTACTACTAAACCAGGTAGAACGCCAAACTGTTGTGGAGAACAATTACTGAACGATTCACAAAATGTATCTCTCAGTTGAGTTGCCATTTTTACCCAACCGTCTAAATCAGGGGTAGAAAAATCGTCATCAAGTCCGCAATGGAAATGACTACTAGCTAATCCCCGCAGTAACGAAAGCCCCAAGCGCCAATCAAGCAGACCATGGTAATTCATATTGCGATACTGCTGCAAGCAATCGTAACAGGAAGAATCGCATTTGTCTCGGTGCTGCTGTGACATGATTGCACTAGCAAAGGTATTCCCAGAATTCAAAATTTTATCTATAAGGATTTCTTGCCAGTGATTAGCTAGCCAGTAGGCAAAGCCAGAACCATTGGCAAGGCGATCGCTAATCACGATTTCTCCTACTTTTTCTCCAGTACCATCTAGTTCAACCTGGCGCAAACCGCTCACGTCCAATTCTTCTGGATCAATATCTAATTCTTGTGCCGCTACAGCACGGAGAATGAAAGCGGCTGAGTAGTAAGCAGCTTTGACGGCGGAACCTGGTGCAACGGGGTCGAGGCATAATCCATCTGGTACAGTCACGGGTTTGATCCGCAACACGCCAGTAGTTTTTGGGGCAACAATGGCGATCGCCTCTGATTCTCCCCGAAGAAGGAACTTCACCCCATCTTCTTTTTTCTGGAATCTCTCATCAATCCACTGATCTGGTAACAGTTTATCACCGCGTCCAAATGAAGCATTTCCTGTCGCCCCTTTAAAAAGTTGTCCGCGATTATCATTAACGCGAAACACGCGACCGGATTCTGAGAAAGCTATTTGAGTATTGGTATTATCTATTAAGTTAAAATCTTGAGGCTTTGATTCAGCTACACTGCCTGCACCTGTAATCAATACATCATACTCATTCTTAGCATCATTCCCACTATTGAGGCTGGTACGAAAAGCTAAAGGTACAGCCCATTGAAAGACTCGAAATCCCTCCTCGTCAGTTGCTCCACATTTCGGGCAGACTGTATTTTCAAGCCTTACATCAGAAGTTTCCGTATTTTGACAACGCTGACACCTCAACATCCACTTCCGCCCAGAAAGAGGTTCACCCGCAGGAACTAACCCATTTTTCTGATCTGGAAGTAAAGCTGCGGTGAAACCGATAGAGGTGTAAATTCGCTTATCTTTAGTTTTTTCTGAACCTGGTGCAAATTCAGCGATCGCTAAATCTAAATCTCGATCTATGGTAGAAACCTTCTGTTTTCTAGACGGGTCATGGTGATACAAATCGCGTACTCTTGAAGGCATACCATACATCGGCAAGATGCCTCCTTCAGCAAGGCGTTCTGCCAGTCCCTCTCCAGTTAATTCTAAATTATTGGCACAATCGTTAATCTCATTGAACAACTGCTGACGAGCATAACTTTCCAGTTCACTTGGAGTAATCCCCGCAACGCCAAAAAGCAAAGCATTAATTACCTGAGTTACTTGCTGGGAATTCTCTAACCAATTGCGGATTTCTTCGCGCCGTTCTTCTTTGTTCCTCCAATTTTCTACTGTGCCAAATTCTCCATGACTATCCGGCTTTCTTTCGACCTCCAAACCTTTGACACCAGCATCTTTAAAAGCACGTCTTAAACATTCTTTAGCTAACAAACGCCTTGTAATCTCAATCTGTGACATGGAAAGAAAAGGAACAGGTGGCGGATCGCCTGTAATTTTTTCTGGATGTCGATAATAAAATTCATCGTGAGAACGACCTCGACAAAGAGTAAGTACAATCGCAAAAGCCTGACCCCGACGACCTGCTCGACCTGCCCGTTGCTGGTAATTAAACCGCATAGGTGGCATATTTGCCATCACAACAGCCATTAAACTACCAATATCAATTCCCACTTCCATTGTGGTAGTGACGCTCAAGATATCGATAATATCTACTACTGGTATAAAATCTCTTTCTCGCTCACCAACATTAACTATAATGTTGCGGAAATGTCGCTGTCTTTCTGCTTGATCATCAGTTTGTCCCGTCAATTCTTCACAATGTAACCGTAATGGTTGGCGTTTATTTACAGCAACAGTTGCAAAATAGTTGCGGTCATATAAATCGGCACAAGTTTTATTGGCTTCTATTGGTAATCTTTTCAAGCAATTCTTATTCGTACAGATTCCCCCCGCAGGATGTAGGTGAGAACGCTGGCAGGATTCACACTGCCACACGGGATCATCAGATGTGGCAACTTTGACAGACAAATGCCGAGGATTAAGTATTAAGTGGGGGTGCTGACCTAGCTGACAAATTGTTGACCACAATACTTGCTTTAATTGCTGTTCTGAAATACCATTTTTTAATGCACATTTTTTTACATAATTTTGCAAGTTTGCTCTGGCATCACCCCAATCTATCCATTCATTAACTGGATACTCTTGAGGCTCTCTGCGATACCTATACAATTCCCCTAAAATTCGCAAACAACCATCACAAATGCTCTCAAATATTATACTTTCTAGTCCGCATTGAGTAGCTAAGCTTTCAAGCTGATTTTGTGGTAAATTTAGCCGAATATAACCCAATCCTGATGCTTCAATTCCAAAGTAGAGGCGACTGAAAAGTGTATCACAGATCTCTGACTTAACTTTTTCCCGCAGTATGCTATCACGCCTTGTTTGCGCTTCAGGAGATAAGTCAGCTTTCCACCCGGAAGTTGCAAAGTCAAATAGCTTTGTCCAATGATGGTACTTACCATCATAATTAAACTCTTGATACAGGACATCGTTACCCGCAGGATTAACGCCTAATTCTATTAATCGCTGAATGAGAATGCCGGGGTCTTGGGAATTTTCAATACCTTCAAATAACACGCGAAGTTGAACTGTGCGAGTATTACCTGTTTGCTGAATTTTGCTGAGTAGCTCTTGAGCATTATTTCGTGAATTTTTTAAAAGTTCTATATCTTCAGGATCAAGGCCTTCTGGCAATGGTTTATTAACATTTTTAATGGCTTTTCGTATATCTTCAACAGCTTTTGAATTACGTTGAGCAAATGACTTGGCTTCAGGAGAAGTAGGCTGATCGTATTGCTGAATATCTTCTAATAGAAGTAATTCCCCTATAGCCAGTTGTCCTAGTTCATCAAAAAGTGCTTCTCGGATTAGATCCTCGTAGTGCGATCGCTCAATTCCATTTGATATAGAAGCTGCATCTTCACGACTATCAGAAAATACTACTAATTTGCGGGATTCTGCATCTTCTGGTAACTGATAAAATAATTCTTTAGACAGTAATTGACTAACTTTAGAAAAACCTGTGCGGAACCAACGAACGGGCGATTTCTTTTTCTTCTTAGGATGGCTGTAGTCAGCAACACAGCAGGGACAAATTGAGGGTAACGCTCCAATAGTTTGCTGCTTTTCTAATGGGAGCGATGGCAAATGAAACAGATAACCTTTCACCCAATGCTCGTCTGAGCTATCTGGCTCACCCAAAATCACCCGACCGCTACGGGTATCTAACGATGCTTTATCCCACCTAGCTTTCTCGCCCCCCTCACCTTGTCTTGATGGCTGTTTCCAATTTTGGGGAACCTCTTCATTAATATTCTTGAAAGGCCAAAACACGGCAAATTCAGAATAATTGCGACGATCCAAAGCTACTGCTACTTTGCGATCAGGGATACCTTCAATATCTGGTTCTGTAGGTAAAAGTTCCCAACCATCATTGTTTTTTAGTTCAAGTCTATTGCCACCTAAAAAGACCGTACCGCACTGTTCGCAATAAAGAAGTTCTAAAACGCGATATTGGTCATAAAGAATGGGAGGATTTTCTACAAATAGTTTACCAACTGGTCGATTTTCACTGCATTCACTTTCCTCGCACCCATAATTCGGTTTAGTGCAAGCCCAAAGTCCTTCAATATTTCTAAAAAACCAGTGCAGTCGGAAAGATGGTAAGGATGTTTGACTGCATAAACTCCGAGCAATCAGTAGTCCTCTTAATGCCAGTTTTCGGTTTTCCGAAGCTAAATTTTCTCCGAAAATCTCTTTGGCAAAATCATTGATAGATACAGCACGAATTTTGTCAACAAATTGACAAGGTTTGACCATTCTAGCTGCTATAGCCGCACTTTCAGATTTTATGATTTGGTCGCAGCTATGATATATAGATGTTTCCTGTAACGCTTCTAGATCATTCACCTCTGGTGCTGTTGCTAAAGCAATGAAAGGCTCACTATCCAGGAATTCTTGACCTTCAATTGGTAAAATTGGCTCTAAACGACCTGGTATAATCTGTTCGGGATGCCATTCAGTACCAAAAAATTGATTCAAAAAATCCCTACTGTTTGGATCGTCTGGTTCTAGAGAAGCACTAGAGGCAAGAATCCTTAATTTGGGATGACCAGGATAAAGCTCTAAACGTTGCAGTAACAGTCGAAGTAAGTAAGCAACTTCAGTGCCAGCAGTGCCACGATACAAGTGCAATTCATCAACAATTAAATGAAAAATACTATCATCTTTTTTTAACCATGCCCTGGTATTTTCAAAAATATCTTTATCAATATCACGCATCAACATGATACTAAGCATAGAATAGTTAGTAATTAAAATATCTGGTGGGGCATCTTTCATATCCCAACGAGAGCGCATTTCTGACCCATCTAAACGCGGGAAAAAGAACTTTACATCTGGATCGCCAGTTTCCTCGGCATACTCGTTAGCTTTATCGGCTGATAGTTCTATCTGCCTCATTACTTCAACGAGTTTCTCTATTTTTTCTTTGTTAGGTTTATCGTTCCCTTTATATTCATGACCTGGCAAGGGTGTAACGCCGTTATATCTCCCAAAATAAATTCGGTTGCCTTTTCTATTATTTTGAAACCAATCTCTTGTCTGCTGAGAATCTAAAGCTCGGCGCAGTCTGGTAAGCTGATCTTCAACTAAAGCATTCATCGGATATAAAATTAACGCTCTGACAGCAGCATCCCGCTTTTCATGACTTCTCTGAGGAACACGATAAGAACACTTAAGACTATGGTTTTTCTTCACCAAAGGGTTACATTCATTCTGCCACGCCTCGTTTTTCCACCAATCATTGAGATAAGCTAGCTCTGGTTCAGGAGCATTCCAATTTCTCGATTCTTTGGCAAGATAGGCAAATAGTGGTAACAGAAAAGATTCGGTTTTACCTGAACCCGTACCAGCAGTTACTACAACATTTTCACCTGATAATGCCTTACGCAGCATCTCTACTTGGTGGCTATAAAGTTCGTAATTTCCTACGAGTCCACAGGAGGCTAGTTGTTTAAAGTCTTCAAGGGCAATTTCATCTAATCCCGGTACATCTGAAAGTTCTAAATTACTGATACTTTTCCCAGATTTTTGATAACGAGGTAATGGTTCAATCCAAGGTTCCTGGTAAAATGCACCTGGTTGGCGCAGCAGCTTTTCTCGTTCTCGCTCGATTTCAGAAAATTGTGTTGCAAAAGCAGTTTTGATGTAAAGAAGAAAGTTATCGCGTATTTGATCAAAAGCACCAATGGGATCGTGCATATATTTTTTCAGTTTTTGATGTCTAAAGATTGTATTAATAGAGTTTGGTTCAATTTTGCGGCGGTCATTTCTGCTATTTGCGGCGGAATGGCGGAGAATAAATTGAATCCCTGAATTTTTGGAAAAATAGATGGTAATTTTTCTATGTATGTTGATACATAACCCGAACAAAGAGTTAAACTTCTTTCCAGCAGTTGCGGCAGTTTTGCACGGGCTGGGACTGCCATAATGAACTTACGCTGATCGTAAATAAGAACATTTAATCTCAGTGCTTTGAGAACAGCATACCGCCCCCAGTCTGGGTTAATCTGTGTACTCATTCCGTCTTGCCAAAGATAAGAGACTTTAGTATTTCGCGATGGATGATTATATCGACTAAGGTAGACATCAGCGTCAATCTCTTTGATAGATTGCAATTGTAAGGAACTGGGGTTAAAAGTTTGGCACTTCCAGGTTAGTTCTGGATCGCTAGACCATTGGAGAGTGGCTAAGTAATCATCAAGGCTTCCAGCGAAATGCAGCAGTGACCAAGCTGAAGGTGTTTCTAGAAAAGGTATTTTTAGAGAATTGGCGATCGCCTCCAGTTCCTCCACATCTTCTGCCTGCACAGCTACTCGTTTTGGTACTAACACTAATCCATCAGCTTGTTCTGTTACTTCAAGGTTGATATGCTGCCCAACAGCCTGACAAGCAGTTGATAATTCTTGGATAGTATTCGGCGATCGCGCTCCTGCTAAAATTGTCTGGGGAAAACCAGCAGAAGGTAATCGCACCAATACAGGGGGAGCCACGTAAACTTTAGAGCCCTCATCACTAAAATCAAAGTCGCAATGGCCTAAAGAATTGAGGGCGCGAACTACCTGAAATCTTTTGTCCTTAATTCGGTCTTTCTCTAAATTGCTAAAAGCAGGTTCAAGGGTATATAAATAATCAAATATACCCTTAAACGAGAGCCAGTTAAGTTCCTTTTTAGCTGACATAACATAGAGGAGTTGATCGTTATCGTTAGACACGCTCTGCCTCCTTTTGAAACTTTTTCCACAATGCTCTCAATTTAGGTTGATTAGGCGGGGTAATCTTCTTACGGTCATACCATAATATTTCTTTCCATTCTCGTAATTTTTTTCTATCTCCACATTTTGATATAGTCGGTTCTGATTCAGGTAAACTATTGCCACAAAACATGACTTGACTACGGCGACGACCTTTGGAAATAGCCCAAACAGGTATCCAATCCGTAGAAAGTGGTTCTAGGGGCCAAATTGATACCTGACCTGGTTGCTTACCTACAAATAAAATCCGTTGCTTACCTTGAATCGGTAAAAAAGCGTTAAAGTTAAACACTGGCAAGTTAACATTTCTTACCAATGCACCAGCAACGCTATCGCTAATGTTATCTGCGCTTATTTGGCGACATCCAAAGCAATCAAACTGTTGCAGAGGGATTTCGGTAAAATCCGAAAAGTTTTCTATCAAAGACAGAGTGCGACATCTAATAGGATCGTTACCAATTTTGGCTTCTATTGTTAATTTTGTTTCTGAGGAAACATCTGTCGGCAGTTCATAAATACCTACAGCATCTATGCAATTTAAAAGCCTATCATTGCAATACACTTTTATTGATTCATTGCCCCCTTGTAGAACTACTTTGGGTGGGGCAAACTTAAAAAACTTATTACCTCGGTCAAGACGGATTCCTCCGAAAAACTCTAGTCGCACAGTGCTGGGAAACGCTAGCACAGGATATTCACGTTTAATTAGCTCATCACTGTAAGCTGCCGCTGCTTGGAAGAATTGCCATTTACTTGGTAAACCCTCTGTAATTGGCAAAATCTCAAAGTCCTTGCAGCTAGATTCTCCCCATTTTTTTAGTAATTCCCAACATTCTTCGTGGGCAGCTAAATAAAATGCTTGTTGAGCAGGAAGTTGGCGCACTTCTACAAGTCCCGGTAATCCCTGACTGTCTCCTTTGATAAATATTCGGATTTGAGATGCTGGCAACCTAAAACACCATTTAAAGTCAGCCGATTGCATTCGCAAACCTTGACACCAATTTACTCCAAACCAGATTTTTTTTGAGTTTTAGCTCTTCAACAGTGCTGAGTTTCGGATAGATGCCGCTAGGCTCAGTTTGCTTTAACAAATCAGTGTACTGTTTAGTAGCTTGTCTCCAACTTTTTATAGGAACTTCATAGTAGGATTCCAGGCACGTAGAGAAAGAACCGTCTGCATCTTCTTTCAAAGTTTCTGCAAATAAATCGTAGGCAGATTGAAATGGATACTGCTTGAGGCTGGCACGGTGAAAAAATTTATACCACAATTGAGCTACTGGTTTGGGCAATTGGTCTGCATAGTCAGTCAAAAATTGCAATACTTGGTGAAAATCTGCAACGTACTTTTCAGCAACTTGGCAAAGTTCCCACCGAGCTTCATATTCATCAACACGGAGGATAATCAACTGAGCTTTTTGTTCAGAAATTTCTTGTTTATCTAGAGCTTCTTCAATTGGATGATACTGCTTGACGAGCAACTTAGCTCTCCATTCCTCAGCCAAAAGACTTTGCGTTCGTCTCGCTTTGTGCCATTCTTCAATTTGGTCTTTTGTTTGTGCTTTTTGTAAGAGGGAATCGCTCGGCAACAGGGCTAAAAGTTGGGCGATTTGCTCCAATGTTTCACAATCTTTAGAATTCATTAGGTAACTCTAGATTTAAGTGAAAGAAAATCACTGCAGGGTTTGTCATACCTATTAAGTATTTCTGCTGCCTACGTGAGAATACTAAAGACTAAAACTCTATTTATCAATCACTTTTTTCAAATTATAGCAAGCTCACAGCAGTTAAGATATAAAACTTATTTTCACTCTTAAATAGCAAATGCGAAGTGTACAGGTTTTATTACCTCACAGCATGAATTTAATCATCAATTTTATTTAAAATATTGATAGCCTGCGATTTATAAAAACTTAGATTATTATGGATAGCACTTTTCAGATATTGTTCAAATTTTTGATAACGATAATCCATAACTGCTTTAACTAAATAACAGCCACCACATAAAACTCCAGCAATTTGGATGAATTGTCCAAAAGAAAGACGGAAATTATTAAAATTTTGTAAATCTTGCCCCCAAAAAGCTATAGCAGATGATAGAACAACAGTTATTACAAGTACGCTTATTTCTATCCAACCTAAGTACTGATATTTTTCTAGTTTTTGATTTATTTTTACTGACTGGATTAAATCAATAAGTTCTTGACTAATTTTTTTATGCTCTCGGCTTAACTTTTCTAACCAAGCATAATTATAAGAATTGGTATCTTGCCATCTTTTAGAAACATCCTTAATTGCTTGATTTGCTAGGTAATTAAGATCTTGAGGTTTTTTAATATTCTGAATACGCTGATTTTGAAAACTGCTATCTACAAGTTTAGCGAATTCCTCCCATAAATCATCAAACTGCGAATTTAGATCCATAATTTCCTCTGTGATTACTTGAGTTTTGCTTTTACAAGAATCAAGCCAAATGATTATTTTTTGGCAATTTAAATTATATTGATAAGCATTTTTGAGAGTTTCTGATATTTCTAACTTAGGCTGGTTAGTAACCTGATATCTATCAATAGCTTTATCTAATTCCTCAATATATTGTTTTGTCTCCTCCCGCAGCTTAGAGATACACATTTGGAGCAACAACTTTGCTGCCTCTAAATTATTTTGACTTAGATCTATGGAAACTACTTTAGCAACCCAACGACTAAGCCCCAAAACTGTGGAACTACCAAATGTTTTAGCCATTCCAGTCGCAAAATCTTCATCAATGTTAGCTTGTTCGCAGATACTTAAGACATCTGTACTGAATGAAGGCAAATTAATATTAAGCTTTTTTAATGTATAAATAAATTTTTGTTCTACTTCATTGCTATAAGAATTGGCAGCTTCAATTATCTTACTACGGATTGAAGTCAACCATTGAGGATTATTGTTGCCAATTTGAGTCTCTGCTTCTCTAGAACAATCAATATTCATTTGTTCTAGTGTAGTACTTAATTGAAGTTGATTTAACTCTAGCTCTAAATTAATTTGTTCAAGTAGCTCTTCAAAGGCAGTTTTTCGTAGTTGGAAATTTTCTTCAGCATCTACTTCCAACTGTTGAATTTCCTTTTGTATACTAAGAAAACGAGCTTGAAAAAAAGCATTGGCTTCCTGTAAATGATATTCAAGAATAGATAATCTCGACAGTAAAGCCACTCGGTTTCCCAGTAAATAATGAAAAATCATATTCATATGCCGTCGGAAAGCTATCCTGCTTTCTAGCATCTCTGGCTGATCTTGTTTCAACCAACCTTTAGCTGAAGTTGTAAATATAGCTGGATAACCTACTAATTGATTTCCCACTCCTGTCAAAAAGCTAGTAGCCCATTCAACAACAGATGCCCTGTCTTCTAAATCAACTTGGTCAATTTGATTAATGACAACAACTAGATTGCCTTTGAGTAAAGTATTTACTCGCTGAATTGCTTCCCTCTCAGCTTCAGATAATAGTTTGCTTGCCAGTAAAACAACTATTGCTAAATCTGCCTCTTTAAGTTGTTTAAATGTTACTTCTGATAGTGCCGCATTATCTAATAAACCAGGCGTATCAATTAATGACCACTGCTTTTTTAGTAGAGGTAAAGGCAGACCTAATTCAACCGATTGAATACCTTCAGGTGCTTCAGAACCGCCTTGAGAAGTATTTAACAGAATGTACTGTCCAATCTGCTCTGGGGAAATCACTTGTTTATTTTGCAGCTTCCCATCAGAGTAATAATTAACCCAAGCAGCAGGTACACGATGATAATTGATATGAGTTGGAACTCCTGTTGCTCGATTACTACGAGACGGTAGCCAAGATGAACCCAACCAAGCATTAATTAGGGTAGATTTTCCCGCTTTGAAAGCACCAAAAATAACAGCTTGCTTACTATGTTTATTTATTTGTAGTTTAAAGTCTTGTAAAGGTTGTAAATATTTTTTTTCTTCTTCAGAAAGTCTCAAATCATGAGGTGTATTGAGGATTTTTAAAAGGGCAGCGATACCCATCTCAATTTTTTGATTAGCTAGCATAGGTGTACCTAGTTTTCACCCAACACTTTTTTACCTGTAGCTAGCCACTTAAGCTGTTCTAAAGTATATGTTTTATTGTAGGTTGCCTTACTTAGAGTATTAAAGAGTTGAACAAGTTCATCTCCAATTCGTTCCATGCGAAGTTTTTCTTGATCTATAGAAAATGTCCGGCTACGCTTTTGACTTAAAATCCTCTCTTGTTCAGTTCTCACCTCATCAATTTGTTGCTGTAAGGTTTGTGTAAGCTTATCTGAAAGGTTCCAGAAAGCTTCTTTAGTTCTACAATTTAGAGCAAACCGCATTTCCGACGAGCGATTAATCAGTTCTTCATTTACTTTTTTGCCGATACTTTTTATAATTTCTTGTTCATGCCGACTTTGGTTCATTACAAATTGGACAATTTCGGCAAATACAAAAGCTACAATACCTACAGGCCCCTGAAACATTGAGAAAATAAAAGTACCCAATGCTGCCTGAATAATTGCAGCTTGGACGAAACTACCCCAATTACCTCTACCCATAAGAGTACCAACCAGCCCACTAAAATCCATCATGGCTAAACCGACAGCCAGTTGAAGAATTTTATCTCCCCGATTTTTAGAAATATCTTCAACTGTAGATGAAACATGAAATAGTTCCCCCGAAAATAAGTTCTCGATATTGGATAACTCTTTGGCAAAAGTAGCTACTTCAGCTTCTAATTTGACTGAGAATTTTTCTAATTCAGCCTCTACAACTACAGAGGCTTTATCAGCCCAATCTCTAAACTTAGCTTCTAAATATCTCTGAACATCACTTGAAGTTGTTCGTTTTAATCTTTCTTTGGCTGAACCATCAACTAAAGCTCTAGCCATATTGAGCGGATTAAAAAGTTCTATTGTAATATATTCGTAAGCTTCGGTACTCCAAAGACTATTCATGTCTCCGACATACTGCTCTAAATTTGAGCAGAGTTTAGCTGCAATTACTTCACTGTATAATCGAATAGTTTCTTGAATATCTTCTTTCTTTTTCTCCAAAGCCTGTAATCGAATTTCAGACTCGCCTCGGCGCTGTTCTAAGTCTGCCAAAGATTGCTCTAAAGCCGCCTTTTCAAACTCAATGCGAACATCTGCTTCATAAAGGAGGGTCACTAATAGCTTAAAAGTTGAACTCAAACCAGCCCGAACTTTATCAGCGCCAGTGAGAAATCCTTCCAACCTTTTTTCCAAGTCTAGTACACCAGAGGCTTCTAGTTCAGCATGATTGACCGGGTTTGACTGGCGAGCTTTAAAAGCAGTTTTCGCGTTGGTAAAAAAGAGATGTTTATTACACTTCTCCAAGTCTGGCTGCCCAACAGCATCTAGAAAATAGTCCTTAAGATAAACCCGGAAGTAATCTTTGACTGATTCAACTTCGTCCTCATCTATCAGATCAATCTGGTTAACAACAAAAAAAACGTGGTCTATAAAACCAGGTTTGAAGTGAGTCTTAATAAATTCTCTCTCGCCTTCTCCTAACTGTTGTTTAGCGTAAAGAACAAATATAGCGGCTTGTGACTGTTCAAAGAAGTTAGTTGCCACTTTCGTTCTTGTGGATTGCTCAGCCAATCCTGGGGAATCTATCAGCCTAACTCCTTGAGAACAGAGACCATGTTGACACTCAATTTTGGCATACTGAATATTTTGAAATCGGTCTAAAAACCCTTGCCTGTTAATAGTTTCAATATCTTGTGGAGTAAGGCGGAATTCCTGATTAAAGGCTTCCAAGCTCATAACCCGAGGCTGTTCTTTTCCAACGTCATAAATCTCTACTCGCTGGTTATCACCAGCTACTAGCATGGTAATGACTGCAGTTGCTGGCACAGCAGATACAGGTAACACTTTACCGCCAAGCATGGCATTTAAAAGGGTACTTTTGCCGTGTTTAAATTCACCAATCACAATTAGCTTAAAAACACCCTGATGTATATCGTCTGCCCTAGCAATTAAAGCAGTTGCATCATTTACTAAACCTAATCCTGGCAAAATACTCTCACCGGATAAAAGCTCAATTGGTTCAGAGGAACGCTCACCAATCAAGGCAGAAATTTGTCGTAAAACTAATTCTGCGTTCTGGAACAAATCGGCAGTATGATCAAATCCCTCAGACCATTCTGGAGAAGAATTTAGCTCATTTCCATGCTCTGTATCTGTAATCATTGCTCTAATTAAGTCTGTTGCTTCTTTAGCTTGATGGATTGATAATGCTAGATTTTCGCTTCCCTTTGCTTTCTTTACCTGCGCTTCCCGATTCAATCTTTCAATTTCATCTCTCATCTGTTCAAGCTGATCCTGATATCCTTCTTCGGTAGACTTCAAGTCCTGAGTTTGTGGAATATTGAGATCAGGCTGAAGTTTGGGTAGTTCAAAAGCAGGAGGACTAGACTCAACGTGTCTGAAGGCTCTACAGTACCAAATTCCCATTTCATAAGCTATCCGCAGATTAGCAGCAGCCGTCTGGCTATCTCCTTCAGAGTTATGAACAGCCCGATTACCATCTATGCGTAGTGTATGAAGTTTTTCTAGAATAAAAGCTATATTTGCTTTCTGGGCATGAAAGACAGCTTCAATACGTCTGAGGCGATCAATTAACGATACTTCTGGAACATAGATGCCCAACTCAACAGTAACCAATTCAACCAGAAACTCTGTATAAGTGCGTAAAGAAACTAAGCAAGGAATTGGTTCGTTTAGAGCATACAGTCGCTCTGCGTTCTTTCCCAGTTCTGCCAACTGTTGACTGCAAGGCTCAATAAATTGGAAATTACTGGAAAAGGTCATCACTGGATTCAAGTGTTTAGATTTGTAAAGAGATTAAAAGCTCGGAAGCTTCACGTTGCATATCAGTATGCTTTCCGCTCCTAGATTACCACTCTTTTGTTATTCCAAAATCGTTTTGGTTTTGATTACTGTTGGTAAGCGTGATTAAACTAATCCGTGGCACTTATCATGATTGAGGAAGTGGTTGTGGGCGATCGCAAATTATTTAATTAATGAGGAATTATAGGTAAGCGCAGTCGCTAGTGGAACTATTCCAGTAACCACAATGTACTTTAAAAAATTTAGAGTTAATATAATCGTCATCATCTTGACTAATTATTGTTAATTTTTATTTACAGACTGTATTGAATATTTAACAAAATTCGTGTATGTCAGGAATGTAGGAAAAAAAACTTACTCAATAACTTTACTTAAAGTTTAAAAAAACTATCCTTCATAAAAAAAATAAATATTTTAGTTGTAAAAATTTATTTTTTTAAAATCAAAGTTCTAGAAAACTTACAGTTAACTTTCAATAAATTACAAATTTTTACATAAATATTAAACTACTGCCCATTTATTACAGAATCGCTATCGCTCATTAGTTTTAGAAAATTAAAAGAATGCGTTTCCTGATAATGTGAAGCGCATACATAAAACTGATAATCACTCTGGTATCGGAGTCGCAAAATAGATAACCTAGAAATTTCTAATCATCAAGTAATATCTACGTTTATACTCAAACAATATCCTCAAATTTTTCTTCGTTTGTGTAATAATTGATGCTACAAATTAAAGCAGAAAACTTGAATTGTATTGTTGAATAACTAATGTTTTTAAAGCTTCGTGAGGTGTCACTTCTTCCACCCAACTAACGAACTAATGGCTATGGCAACAGATAAAAAAGATATTGTTTGCTTTTTATTGGAGTGCTTTTACCTGTTCAGGGTTAAATTCGATTTAAGTTAGTCTCCAAAATCTTATGTCGATCAATAAAAAGGAACGGATACGCCGTATTTCTCAACGGTTGAGCAAAGGAACTGGCACAGTGGAAGAAATTGTAGATGCCACCCTAGAGGAAATTTATGAATCTCTCAAAGAAGGAAACAGTGTTTCCCTACGCAACTTCGGCACCTTTTACGTCAGAGTAGAGAGACGAAACTGGGTTTTCAAGTTCGATCCCTCCCAGCGGTTGCGAAAGTTGTTTGGCTGGTCGTCTACTCATAAAGAAGACCCGTAGTGGACTTTAAATAGATTATTGATAATGAATAACTTAAAAATACTTTTTTCAAAAAAGTTGCCCAATATCCGTAATAATTTTTGTTGAAGCAGAAGGAAATGACAGCATTTTAATTTATTGTTACTTTCAGATAGCCCCTAAATAACCTTATTATTTTCTTCTGTTTCTGTTTTTTGTTTATTGCTAATTAAGTTATTCTCTATTTACTCTGATTGTTTTAGTTGATTCAAAAAGAATCTAGGCAAATATTAAGTAACTACAAAACGCTTAATATTTTTTGTATGAGAAGTATTATTTCTTCACATAGACCAGTCGCAAATGAGTTTAGTGCGTCGCCCTTCAGATTTTAGAGTCGCTGCATAAGAATCTACGCTAGAGATGCGTAGTCGTTTTTGCTTAAATACATTGCGTACTTTGGAAGTTGGCGCATCTATAATCAAGTGCACAAATTTAACACCGCTACGATTGCCGAAGCCAGCATCATACCTAATAACAGGAAGACCATAAAATTTTCCCTGTAGTGGTAGGGTAGCAAGAGTGAAATCATCCATGTTTTTTAATGACATCCGACCAAGCGATCCTTCAATGCCTTTGGGGAGATGCGGATTACCAGGTTTATAGTAAGAAACACCACTCCGGGTTTGTCTATTTTCACGCACCAGTGATTCATGAAAGGTAAAGAAGCGTGGGTTCATATCGCAGCCTTTTTCAAAACCTGCAAACAACGCTTCAAGTCCAGCAGCGTGGACAGAAGATGTTGAAAAAATCGCTGATATCAAGGTTATTGTTATAAAACGTTTCCACATAAGTTTTATTTCTCCTATTAAACTTAATTACATCTTTTCATGTCTTTAACTGCAAAAAATTTAGCAGATTTCTCATAAGCAGTCTGGTTTTATTACTTAATAGTATGAATTGGTAAGTTTTTAGTGCAAGAAGCCGCGTTAAATTGCTTTATTCTTTCTGATTTTTCGCGTGAATTATGACCACTAAGTAAAGTTTGCAAATTTTCTAAAAGGGTAGGAAAGGCGTAAGGCATACCATGAGTTAATTGAACTTTATTATCTAAAACTTGGACTCTCCCTAAAACGTTTTTTTCCTTAATAAATACTTGATAGCCCGCAGCCCCTCTTGCAAAAATACTCCCATTTACTACAGACCCTAAACTAAACTGAGTTTTCCAACCACCGGGATCAAGACCATCAAGAATAATGCAAACTCTGTTTTTTACTTTCGATGGGTAAATACTTAAAAATTCTTCATATCCAGACCAATCACCTATAAAAGGTGCTATTTCAGGAGAAACTTTAGACCAAGCGGTTCTAAAGGAATTTATTGCTTTTTTGTCCTTAACTTTTCTTTGATCTTGAAAGTAAGAACGACCAAACGTATTTTGCGTCGGTAATGTTAACATTTCTTTATGGAGTGCTTTTTTGATTGTTTGTAACTCTTGATTGTTGGGATAGCGTTTAGCTCCGGCGGCTAAAATACTTTTAGGGTTGAAAGCCAAGCTCCCTGTTATTAAAAGCAAAACTAATGAAATATTCTTTTTCATCTCTGTTATTTATTATTGAACCATTAGATGGGATTATTAACTACACAAATATTACACTAAGGTAACTTTATTTAACTATTTCTACATCAATAATGTAATGTTTTAAAAACTATACTCTATTAGCTTTAAGGTAGCAACCGTAAAAATACAGAGTCAAACACATAATAACAAGTAAAATTATTGCTACCCAATAGTGGATTGATTTCAGTTAATGCCATAAAAAACGCTAAGGGCAATTACATAATAGCTTTTCAGGTTAATCAATATTTACGTAAAGCAACCATATTCTCGTCAAGTCCTTGGCGAAACAGATCTAACCTTTGATTAGTTTCCAAATCTCTAAAATTAAACTGAGTAACATTAAAGGGAAACAAAGCTGGGCTTTGAGCGATCGCTCCTACAGATCCGGAATCAGCTTTACTTGCCACTAAAGCAGCTTCAATTAGCCATGCTGCAAGCTTTTTGTCTTCTAAAAATTGGAGCGGTGCTGCTTGATATATACCCTTTTCGCTTGTATCTTCCAAAACTCCCCAATCTACGAAACAACGTAGCACTCGTCTAGCTGCACGCGATACGGTTTCTTTGTCACCTAGCTGTTCCTTAATTCGTCTTTGCACAGAAGCAGCCGCAAATGTACCCTGTAAACGCAATAGTCGTCCTACTGTTTCAGCAACGACTCCAAAAAAGGGGTAGACAGCCATTGTTATTCCCCAATGCACAGATAAGTGTTGCTCGTTTGGCAATCTTCTTAAATGTTCTAGCCCTTCATTTCTCAACGGTTCTAGGTTTTTTGGTACTCCCACCCAAATTTTCAGCAAAATCGAGATTGCTTTTCTACGATTGGTGGATTTAGTATTATTGCCTATCGAAAGTTTATCTTGCAAAAAATCATTGAGTAACATTTGGATGTCGCTGCGGGTATGACCAGCTAATATCAGGTTTGCTGTCATTTCTAGCCATTCCAGTTGAATGCGTTGACTGAAGCCAATTTGCACATTCCTACTCATTTGCTTTTTCCTTCGATGTGGATAAGTGGCACAATCAACTCCTCTAGAGAAATGCCGCCATGACCAACAATTCGATCGCTTTCACGAATAAAAGCTGTTCGCCCAGGTGCTAGAAGTGGTAAGTAGGTTTCGGGAAGTCCGAGGGGAGTCCAGGCGATCGCATCACTAAATTCACTTTTAACTTTTGCTCTCAGTATCGGATCTGGGTAAACTCTCACCCGTTCTCCACGCAAGTCAGCGATCGCGCCTTCTTTAGGCTGTCCTATTCCAGTTGCCTCAATATTACCGTGATCGGATGTTAGCCAGATATTAAAGTTATTCTCCAGTAGCAGATCTAGCAACTTTGCTATGAAACCAAGTTCTGCCCATTGTTGAACTTGATTGTGCATTCCCGCAGTGCCGAGTTGCATACCGTGCATAATTTTATCTACCTTATCTATCACCAGCCCCATGACTCTAACTTTGGGATGAGATAACAGCTTTTCCACGGCAGAAATACTACCAGATTCGCCCAGTCCTTTAGTGTAGGCTATCTCAATCGGATTAAAACCTTCGTCAGTCCAAAACTGAGTCCAGAGGGTTGCTTCTTTAGCTGTTGTTTCCAGACTAGCAGGAAAATAAATTGGAGGTTTACCAGCAAATATTGCTTGTCGAGAGACTGATGTAATGGTTGGTAGCCATGCAAATACTGCCTCATCTGCAAATTTGAACTGAGGACGTTGTACTTGTAGAACTTTTCGTAATATTAACCATTGATCTATTGCTAGACCATCTAACACCAACAGGGCAACTTTATTTGTTTTTGCTTGTTGACAGTATCGGGCTAATAGACGTGGGATTTGGTGAACCATTACGGTTGTTGGTTGATTGTATAATCCGCCATATCGCTGCATTACCCAATTTGAAAAAGCATTATCTACCTTGGCTTGTAGTTCTGAAAATTCTGTATTAGTTTGATGCCGCAAAACTATCAGTTCTGCCCAAGTATGGGCAAATTTTAACCAATCTTGATACTTAGCATCAGTAGCAGGAATAGAGGTGTCAGCAGATGCAAGTAAATTTTTGAATCGCTGTAGCTGGTCGGCGGCTGGATCTATATATATACCTGCTCTGATCCAATTTAATTGCAAGTTAGCAGTACTAATTTTTAGATCTTCAGCCTTGAGCGGTTGTAAATAACCTTCTAAAAAGAGATTTTTGATATAAACACGGATATCTTCACGACCAAATGGCAATTCTAGTGATTTTATATCTTCTGCTGATGTGATTCTATAAGTACCTGTTAGTTCAGAGACAGTTTTTGAATTGGTGATTTGCTGGCGGACAAACTCAGACCATTGTTCTTGTAAAAAAGCAAAAAAAGCTTGACGATCGCCAATAATACTTTCTAGCTCCCAAGTAGAAAAAAGTTGACGTGATCGTAATAACTGAATCAAGCGATCGCTTAAGATAGATGGCAAGCGCAAACCGCGATAATGCCGACTTAGTAAAATTAATAGCAGATCCGATGGTTCTTTGATTAGTTCTGGGGCAATATCGAATACATGACGCAACACAAAATCTTTACTAGCATTTTCCCCTAGTTGTTGGGGATTATATTCTGTTTGTGCTCGTGCTAAAGCATCAAAATCACTGCGCTCTAAAGCATTAACGACAGAATAACTAAGAGTAGGAAATAATTGCTTAATATTAAAGTAAATTTTGCGTCCTGTTTTCAACAAGTCATAAGGTAGAGAATTAAGCTCGTCTAATTCTTTTTTAAGGACAACTGCTAAATCTTGTTGGCGAGATCGGTACTTAGACTCGTAAATATATCGGAAAGCGCTCGCACCTTCCCAAGGTATGATTTCAAAACCTCTAGCTCGAATTTGTTGCAGTAACTCTACTTCTGTCAGTAAATTATCGGGGTCTGCAACTAAGGTGAGTTGCGCTACTTGCGGAGTAAATTCTGCGAGAATGCGATCGCGCCAAGTCATTCTTAGTATCTATAAAATAAATAACTGAACATTTATCAATCATAAAAAAGTCTTAAGGAGCATAATTACTTCTTATTTCTCTAATATAAAGAAAAATGTTTTATGGATAGGAATCGATTAGCTTTTAGATGTTTGTCATCAACCAATAGTAGCACTTTCTTGAACTGCTGATTTAAAGTTATCTTTCAAGGTATTGATTTTTTGTTCAAATTTATCCATTAAGGCTGCTTTGCTACCGAACAAATCTACAGAAACCATATCTTCTAAATGTGAAAGTTTTTTATTAATATCCTCAGAGGGGCAATCATCAGTCAGCTGTTCAAGGGAGTTAGTACATTCATGAACCTGCTCTATTGCTTCCCAGTTTATAATCTTGTTCTCTATAATTTTATTGAATTGCTCTCTCATATATTTATGTACAAAATATTTATAAATCATTCTTTCTTTGTTAAGGTCTGGATCTTGATTTAAGTAATGGTGAAAACAATTAGTTGCTATCAGTAAACAATGTTTAGCACAGTCTGACATAGTTGTTGCTAATTCCTGGAAATTCTTTGAAACAGATATATGATTGACTTCATGCGCCATAAGTAGTGCCTCATAGTTACTATCATTTCTTAAATCCTGGGCATTTTTTAAAATTTTTCCAATACTTTCTAGGGATTTATTTGCATCCTCTAATCCAAGGATTTTTTCATAGTATTCAACAACCTTTGGTAAAGTAATTTTATTTTCCTCTACTTTCGTACCATCTTGACTTAAAGCAAAGTGATTCAGCCAATCAACAATAATTTCTTCTTTTTTGACAAAAAATTTGCTGAGGTTATTATGATTTTTTGGATAGTCACCTACGGCATCAAAAATAATTAATCTAGCGCTATGTACTATAGAGTAATAGCTAGTTGTAATAGACCAATTAAGTTTCTGTTGTGTTCTTAAATCAATACTTACTGTAAAATCATAGGCTGCTGAACCATAAAGACAAAGTGCAATGTAAAACTTTTGAGCCTGTTTTTCATGGCTATTATTCCAAAAAATATTTGATGATAAGTCTTTAAATGGATGTGGATACATTTTCCTTCCTGAAAATTATTATTTCTCTAAACTGCGAATGGGTAAGTTTGCCCATATGAAGCTATTGCTTCAGTGCTATGTGTATGAAACTACTTTTTGTAGTATAGTTGTAGTATTTAATATGTGTGATTCATAAACACAAGCCAGAAATCCAGAAAATCGTTCCCGAAAGCATTTAATCGGTTGAACCAATTATCCTTGCCTTTTATCCTATAAGAGCGATTTTGTCAATTTATAATACACGCTATCAATAATGGTACGAGTTCTGGGCTAATCTCCGAGGCTTGGTTGATGCGATCGCGCCAAGCTTGCTCTTCCTTTTTTAGTTGCCCTAGTCGATATTCTCTCACTTGTGGCAGTCCTAGACGCTCAATACTACGCCGACGGGCAGTAAAAGCATATTCTCCCTTTTCTCGTTCTCGGTCTAGTTGTTGCTGATGTTTGTGGATAAGTTGATCGTAAATGGTTTTACCCTGGATTATTGCTACTTCCCAATTTCTCTCAAATGCTTGTATAGCTTCCTGTCCAGTCGAATGGTTGAGAATTTCTACTTCTGTGGTAAGTAATTGTTCCCAGATGTGACGGGCGGTAGGCAAAAAAACTCGCCCATTATCGTGAAGGAATAAGGGCATCATTTGTTGCTGATTCCAATCATCGGTATAAATTGCTATTCGCCATAGTGACCAAAAACCTCGCACGTCTGGGGGGAGTTCAGGTAAGGTGATGCAAGGGATAGGTTGACCTTCAGCAAAGCGCGGTAAGCCCATGACTAATCCCCGAATTCGCGCATCTTCTAAAGTGAGATGATGGGCAGAGGGAAAAGCTATAACTTCCGCAGGTGTAAAAACAACGTTGTTAAATTGTTCGCCAGTTGGGAAAACGAGATTCCAGGGGGCGTAATTAACTGCTTTTGCGCTCTCAGCTATGCCACCGTGAGATTGCAAATAGCTGATGGTCATCCGTTCTACCCAGTCTGGAATAGGGTGATCTATTAGCTGTTGTGCTGTAGTAGGGTCTATTAGTTCATCACTTTGATAGATAGCGGCACTTTCTTTTGCTGCTTGCGCTTGGGCTTGAACTTGGCTGATCACTTCCTGCACTTTCGCATCCAAATTTTCTGGGTGGATCAGGGTTTCAATGTAGAGGTCGTCAAATAGTTCGCCTGCTTGGGCAGAATCTAGCACATCACCTGTTTTATCTACGCCAAATTCGTTGAGGATGACAGCGAGTTTTTCTTCTAAGACTTCGCGGACGCGGTATTCTACGGTATCGGCAAAGACGAAGTTAAGGGCGCGAACAGCGTGAGTTTGACCGATGCGATCTACTCTACCAATACGCTGTTCTAGGCGCATCGGATTCCAGGGAATATCGTAGTTAATGACAACGTGACAAAATTGCAAGTTTAAGCCTTCGCCACCAGCATCGGTGGAAATGAGAATGCGGGTATCTTTGGCAAAAGCATCTTGAACTCGCTTGCGTTCTTTCATCCCCATCGAACCGTTTAGACAGACAACGGAGATACCGCGATCGCTCAAAAATTCCCTTAACATTTCTTGAGTAGGAACAAATTCGGTAAATATCAAAACTTTTAGATCCGAGTCGGTTTCTTCTTGTTGGAGGCGATAAACCCACTCTAGTAAGGCTTCAGCTTTGGGGTCTGTACCCGCAGATTCAGTGCGTTTAGCAGCATCTAGCAGTAATTCAACTTCAGCTTTTTCGTTTTTTAGTGCTTTAAGGCGCGTAGTCAGGAGTACGTCTATTTGTTCTTGTCCGTCTAGTTCTACCCACTCATCTTCTGAAAACATTGGGAAAAGAGTTAGCTGTTCTTCTGGTTCTCTCAGCACTTCTAAGCGTCGTTCTAGGGTGGTACGGATAGCGCGGGTGGAACTGGTGACTAGACGCTGCATCAAAATCATTAAAAAGCCTACATAGCTTTTTTTCTGCTTAAGTGCTTGGTTGTAGCCTTCCCGCACGTAATCGGTGGTAGCTTCGTAGAGTTGGCGATGTTGGCGGTGATGGGATGACCAAGAAACGGGATTAAGTTGAGTTTGTCTGGGTTTAAATAAAGGTTGACCTTGGGCGTTAATAGCTTGGCGTTTCTCGGTGCGGATAACGTAGGGTTGCACTCGTTGTCGGTTGACGCTGGCGATATCTGGGAAAGCTAAGGGATCTAATAAGGAGATGAGGCGATAAAAAGCATCAGTTTTGCCTTGGTGGGGTGTGGCGGAGAGTAGCAGTAGGTAAGGTGCAGCTTCGGCTAATCCTAGCCCTAGCTTGTAACGGGCTACTTGGTCGGTACTGCCACCTAAACGGTGGGCTTCGTCTACAATTACTAAGTCCCAGTTAGCAGCAATTAAGTCGGCAAAGCGTTCTTGATTGTAATCGGCTAATTGTTCCCGCGTCCAACCGCGACGTTTATCCATCGGTTTTACCGAGTCCATTGGACAAATAACCTGGTTGAAGAGAGTCCAGGGATTATCGGATTTTAGATTTGGGATTTGGGATTTGGAATTTGGGATTTTTTCTTCATATTGTTGAGGCGAATTAAAACGCTGTAATGTTTTTAAATCTTCTGGTAAAATTAACTGAAATTCTTCATTAAAATGCAAACGCATTTCGCTTACCCATTGGGTAACTAAACCTTTGGGGGCGACTATTAAAATGCGTCGCGCCAGTCCCCGTAGTTTCAGTTCTCGCAAGATTAATCCAGCTTCGATGGTTTTACCTAATCCAACTTCGTCAGCCAGGAGGTAACGAACTCTGTCGCCTGATACTGCTTTTGATAGTGCTTTGATTTGGTGGGGTAAAGGGATGACTGATGATTCAATTGGGGCTAGTAGTACATCTTGAGTGAGTGCGTCAGCAATACGGGCAGCAGCAGCAATGTAGGAGATACCAGCTGGACTGCTTAATCCTACTTCTGTCAGTGGTTTTAGTGATTCAGCACGGATGCGGACTACAGTATTTTGGGTGGGTAGCCAGACGCGGTAAAATGTATTGCCCCAAAGAGTTTGGGTTTCGACAACTTTGCACAGTTGCCGATGTTCTTCACTCCAAAACCAAGCATTCAATGTCATAGTCATTATTCATATCTCTAACCTGCTTAATCTGGGCCTTCTAAAAGGTCGATTAAAATTTTAATTTTCTCAAACATTTCATCATATGTGAGAATTTGTATGTCTCTATAGTTGGCTCTATGAAGTTCAAAGGAAGATCTTAGATCTTCATTATCTAATTGGTTTGTATGTCCAATTATTACCATACATACTGGGTTAAAAACTTCAAAATGCTTGTCAGAATTATAAATTAACTGTTGATAGTTTTTTGTTAGTGAGTGTCTACAAGATGAAACTTGATTTACTGCGCCAGATAAATCATGAGAAGGGTTATAAACTCCATTTCTATATTCAGTATTAGTAAGGAGGTTGGTAACTGGGGTTTTTATCTCAATTAATGCAGTATTTCTCGTTAATTTATTAATGAGGAGGAAATCTAATATACTCCCACCAATGTTGTCTATTCCTTTTCCTCCAACATAGGTTTGAGAACCAAGTATAATCGCTGGTACAGAGAATATTTGCGATAAGATAAAAGAATTTTTACTCAGCAATTCTTGCCAAAAAGCTTCAGATGAATTATGGTGATTCTCTTTCCAAATTTTCAGGATTTGTTTTAACTTTTCTACTCCTATTAAAGTGTTGAGTTTTTTCTGGATTTTAATGCCTTTATCATCTTCATTTTTATTATTTTCATCATCAAGACCTAACTCAATAATAAACTCAGCAATTTCTTTAGAAACATTAATTAAATCTAATATTTTATTAAAATTATTAGGTTGATTAAAATTTTTATTAAGGCTGTTTGTCACCTTTTTTATATTAATTCCAAAAATTAAATCAACTTCTTCTCGCCACTTTTGTAACGGCTTCCACAAGTTATTTTTTTGAAAAAAAACGTCTCTAAAAACATCTTTGGTATGGCTTTTACGGTGCGTTTCAAAAGCTTCTGAAATTAATGTTGCTGCATGATTAATACTTTGAGCAGTTGTATCTAAGGCAGGAATATAACAGCTACATCTGTGTAATTTTCCGGTTTCTATATTTAGTTCTAGGTCTTCCTTTAAAGATATTAATATATATTTTCCTTCCTGAATAAAAGATGTAAGTTTAGGATCATCAATGGTTGATTTAACACTAACTTTTAAAACTGTTTCTGCTGATAAAAAAGTATTATCGTCGCTCATGAAATTATCTTTTTTGAGAAAGTAAAATAAGGCTTAATTAAAATAATATTACTAAACAAATATATTTGCAAGTAAAGCTCATTTTTGTAAAATTATGCCATCAATAAATTATTTTTACTCGCCTACTCTGGTGCTAGCTTGGTCATACCACATCAGCAGTTTTGGATCTTCCTGTAACACAGTTTCAGGAATCTTTTCAGCTACCTCAATAATTGTTTTGTAATCTCGGTCTTGCCATGCTTTCTTAAAGCCAGTGCGGACGGCTTCAATGCGGAATTGTTTGATTTTTTTCTTAGCTTGGCGATATTCTTCAAATTCCTTGAGTAAGGATTTTTCGCGTAGTTTCTCTATGTCTGTAGCTTGGTTTGGGTCTGGAACGTACCATTTATCTTTAGCAGCGTTTATTAATATTGCATCTTTAGTTTCTAGTCCAGATGTGTTATTTGCAGATTGGTTTTCAATCTCGCGGATTTTTTCTCGATGGATAGAGGAGTGTTTTAACCAAGACACTATTTGATTGGGAATTGCGCCTTGACCTTCGTAGCGGAGAAAGTTTTGTTCTAGCAATTCCGAGAGTTCTAAGGATTTCTCAAATTTAGACCATCCGGCTATTTCTCGCATGAATTGAGAATGTAATTCTTGGAAGGTTTGCGGTTTTTTGGTTAGTTGTTGTTTCAGCCATTGCACTGCGCTTGATTCGTCAGTGACAAATAATTCTAGTTGCAGAACTTCGCGGACTGTGAGGCGTTTTCTATCGTATTCTGCGGCTTGTTCTGGTAAGAAGTACATCCCATCTCTTTCGTTGAAGCGTTGAGTAAGTCCAGTGTAAAATTCAGAGGCGGAAAGGGGAATTGTTACACTCCGTTGGATGTGAAATGCTACCATCCTGTCGAATAGTAAATAGTTTTGGCGTTCGGCTATAGTTTCTGCTTGTTCGTTTTTAGAAACAAATACGGGAAGTTGTTGTAAGTGGTTACGAATAAAGTCCCAAACACCTTGTTCTGTTCCTGCTTCGAGTTTAAATTGTTCTTCAAGGGTGGTACTAGGTTTATATGCAGAAATAATAAGGTCTTGCTTGACTGCACCTCCGCTAGTCACTTGTTTAAATGTCCCCTGCTGTTTATCAAGAGTTCGCACATCAGCAATTACAAAGCCAGCATTTTGCAATGCTTCTTGAATAGCATTCCAAACACTATTTTTAGAATTATGAAATTCTACTGTCATCCAACAAGCAGGTTTAAGAACTCGATAGTATTCTTGAAAACACTTTGTCATTATTGCTTGATAATCAATAAGTTGCTTACCCTGGATTCTATTTACGATTGCTTCAGGCTTGTTATTCGTAAGTACTTTAAGCCATACTTCTACTAAAAAATTTAACTCGGAGTACATTATATTTCCGCCAAATGGGGGATCGGTAAAAATATAATTTATAGAATTACTTGGTAAATTACTTATTTGGGAAGTAGAAGCATTATTAACTAAGCAATGTTGGTAAAAGTGTTGTTTTAATGATCGTAAAAATGTAGATAAACGGTTTTCTAGAGCAAATAGTGTTCTCTTTTCACTAGATATACTTGAGATATAAAGAGTACCTGCTAAACCAGGTATAAAAGGACCTCCTCCTCCTTTGAAATAATGACTAATTTGGACTCGTGACATTTTAGAAATATCAGATATAACCGCTGTTAAAAGTGCAACATAGCGAGTCTTTTTAATATTTGAAAAGAAGAGAGCGGCTGAAATTAAATTTCGTTTAGTATAAAACTGATGTATATGGGTAATACCATGAGACAATTTAGGCTGCTCGGTATTATATCCGTTAGGAATCAAGTTTGTTGGAAACCAAGCATCAATTGTATTATTTGTATAATTATCAATTTTTTTAAGTAAAGCTAGATCAAAGATATCAACTTTTTTCTCAAAACGTTTATTATTGATACTGTAATTAATAATTACTGGTACTTGTTTTGCCCATTTAACGCTCTGATTAATAGCTGGATCAAATTTATAAATCCAGCTTCTTTCTAAATTACGCTTATTTAAGTTTACATTGCATTGAGGGCATGGAAAATTATCATGTACTTTGCCAGCTTCTTTATTTATTGCTACTTCCCAAAATACTAAATCATTAGAACATTCTGGGCAAATAAAAACGTCAGACCAAATTGTATAATTTATTTTTCCAAAGGGAAGGCTTAGTTCCCCAAATTTATATATTGTTTGACTTGTTTCCAGTTCTAGTAGCGATATAGCACTGTCTATATGTTGTTGTGATGGTTGATGCAAAGTTAAATACATCCATGCTGTTTTTTCTTCTATGTCTAAAAAATTAGATTTAATTTCTGTTTCAAATTTAGCTAAGTCTAGACTCGTATTATAGTTATAAGAAATAAAACTTGCAGATGTGGAAATGTCATTTAAAATTACTTTACGGATACCCAAGCTGGAAAAATATTCATTATTTTTATCTACAATGGTTCTATCTGTTTTGACAGTGTAACCCAAAGATTCAACAGTTTTTATATCCCCACATAACTGTGCTGCTACTCCCGTCATTCCCGAACCACAAAAACCATCAAAAACAATATCTCCTGGTTCTGTGTAGTGGAGAATATAGCGCATTATTGCCTTATGCGGTACTTTTGTAACATATGAATGAGTATTGTAAATGGGGTCATTTCTACCTTCACTCACATCTGCTGCAAATGGTTCTCGATGATAATTATCACTATCAGATGATGTATTTTTTTCCTGATTCCAATAGTTAATAAAATCTGCAATAAAAGGATTAGGACAAGCAGTATAATAAGGCGGATCGGAGATTGCTAAAATATCATCATCCTCACCAATAGGAAATCCCTCAATTTGCCGGAACTCTGGGTCTTTGAGTTTCTCCCGCAACTTTTCTAAAAAATAAGCGCGTCGTGCTTCATCGCTTTCAAAAGTTATGCCAAAACACTCAACGGCAGATTTTTGATTAACGGTTTCTGTAACCTGTAAATTTAGTGATAGCTGAGTTTCTTCTGTATGCTCGATCATTTAAATCTTCTATTATTTATTTTGCTCTAACCAGTTGGCACACGCATTATCGTAGCTCACGCGGTCGCGAAGCAACTCCTTCGGAGTATTGCTTCTGGCTTTACTCTATAACAATCCTCACCTTACCCGAATCTTTACCCTTTGATAACTGTGCTAAATAGTCCTCGAAACGTTTCTTCAACTCTGGGATAGTACAAGGAGAACCGCCAGCTAGTAGGAGCGATCGCAATTCTTGCGCCTTCACTACCACTTTTTGCAAACCAGAAAGCACTTCCTGCACCGCCTGAATAAAATCATTACTCAACGGGTAAGGAAGTGTGCGAGATTGCAAGAAATCGTCTATTAGTTGCCTTTGGTTGGGTTTGAGCAGATTTAAGTTTTCCCGCGTGGTGGGATCTTCCAAATTCGCTAATAGCGTCTGCGTCCACTCTGCCAACACCCGATCTAACTCTGCATCCATCTCTAATAACTGCTGACTCGCTGCCACTTCCACCACCTCATTAGCTGGTCGAAATTGACAGTGGGGACAAATAGGAGTTGCTTGCATATCCTTTTCTGTTAAAGCAAAGCAACTTTTTAAATTAGCCAGACGATGTTGATAATCCGTTAATTGACCAGCATTCATCATATTAATTGTCGCCAACTTCCGCAAACTTTCTAGGCGCACATCGCGTAATAAATCGGCTTTTCGCTGATCGTCATTCGCTCCCAATCTAGCGAGGGTGTGTTGTGCTAAATAAGTTTGGATGTAACCTTGCTGAAGTTGAGTTAATTTTTGTAATGTTTGCTGACGAAAATTAGCAGCAGAACGCTTTTGGGAATTCAGCATTTGTACCTGAATATCTTGGCGTACTTGCTGCATTTGGCTCAACCAATCCCCATCATTGAGATAGTTACCACCGCTTTCTTTAACTTTCCCCGATTCCGATGGTGGCAATGCTGCTTCAGCCGCAGATAGATATGATGCTACAGAACCAAGATTGGTAATTAGTTCCGAGAGTGCGTCTATTTCTACTAGGGTTTGTAATCCAGTGCTATGATTTTTAACTTCCTGCTCCTGGGCGCGGAAATTTTTTAACTTACCTGGTGTATTGTAAGCTTGCAAGGATTCCAAGAAGTTTTTAGTTCGGTCTAAACGGTCTTGATATTCAGTCTGTTGCGCTTCACTTAATAAGTTGCGACCCCAAAAATTTAAACTTGATAATTTCTGCTTTACTAATACTAATTTTTCTACTGTCTGTGTTATTGCTTTTTGCAGTTGTTGAATCGGTTCATTACTTCCTTGCGTTACCAACTGCGCCATTCCTGGCGTTAATCCTAGCAGTTCAAATAAAGCTTTGAGCGTAGGTAAATTCCAATCTTTTGGTTGTTCTATGTGCTTAAAGTTAATCAGTTCTTCAACTGAAGTAGTTACTAAACTATCTAAACTATTAGCATCAAATTTTTTCCCTGGAACCGCCAGCACTACATCCCCGTTATAAACCAAGGCGGCGGTTAAAACTACCACCCATTCAGGTTCTAAGCGATACGGATTAGGAGCCATATATTCAACTCCTAAAACATCTGCAATCAGTTCAGAACGGTTGAGAACTTGACCCGATCCTTTTTGTTTAAGTAGGGAAAGAATATAATTAATATATTTAGAATGATGGGGATCTAGCTTATCTCCATCAAACAATTCTAAGGCATCCAGAACAGCGATCGCCTGTTGTGTCTTTGTAGTACCCTTCAAAAAGCGCAAAGCATCCTGAGCAGCTTGCTTGCGATTATCTTTAGTAATTAGTACGCTAAAAGTCGGATATTCTGGGGCTTGATCCGCAAAATGAGCCGCCAAACAATTAGAACCAACTGCATTAACAATATCCCGCACATTAGCACGAGCGCCACTAATTCCCCTAACACCTTTGAGCCATTCTGATAAAGTTTTACTTTTCCCTTCATGGATGACAGTAAAAGCAGTAGTTATCCGTTCTTGCAGCCAATTAACTAAATTTCGCAAGTAACTTTTAGCTTTATCCTCATAGCTTTTTTTAGCTACTCCTGAAGAAGTAGAAGCTAAATCTAATGCGGCAGCATACCTTTCTAAATTCTGCTTAAAAGTATCATCAACATTAGTTAGTTTAAAGAATACTTCATCAGCTTTTTTTTCATTTTTATATACAGGTGGCTCGTAATACTGAATAAAATATAGATAAAAATCTCGTGCTGGAGCAACAGTGGATCTTTCATTAGGCGCACCAAAAAAGAGATAACCTTGGCGTGTTGCTTTTTTAGCCGTCCACTCTAGTTCATGCTCCCAAATCTTATAATTATTTACATAAGTTTGGTCGCTACACTCCATTACTTGTTTGAGGGCTTGATAATAGTAACGATCCAACTGAGTAGGATCTAAACTTTCAACCCGTTTTTCAATTAGCGCATCATAATCATCTGTTTTTTTTAGGTCAATGTAGTATTGGCGATTATCAGAATTAGCAGAGATAAATTGCCCACTAACAGTTTTATGAATCTCCTTTAAAGTTGTTTCTACTAAAGAAAGCAAATCCTCAGCAGGCTCACCGCCTAATTCAGCTACCATTGAATTGTACAAGCACAAACTATCTCGTAACTCATCTGGCGTTGCGCCAAGAGATGAATAGATATCGCCAGTAGTTAAACGATGTACCGATAAACCATGAATAATTCTTAATGCTATAGGCTTATAAGCAGGACGAGTAAAAGCTTGCTGAATGCGAGATTCTAATATCTGAGAACAATCAATTACGGCTCGAATATCTGGAACTGCCCGAAAAGCAGGATTTTCTTTTAGTAAGCTCCAATAACTATCATAAGCAATCAATCCAGGGGAATCTGCTGGTATATCTTGATGTAACAATTTCCGCATAGTTAGCGATAAAGTTTTTAATACTTCCCGCCTTTCGGCAACAGCGATTCGGTCAAAAGTATCAATATAATCAGGATGAATCGGAAATAGATGGATAAATTCATCTATTCGTTCATTCATATTGCCGTAAAACTTAGCAAAAGGTGTTAAGTATGCTCGAATTTTTACTTGCTGTTCGGCAGTCTTTTTCAACAGCCTCTCTGAGACTACATACTTAATATCTTTACGAGCAATTAAAATTTGTTCAAAACGGTCTTTGACTCTCCGAATAGCATCTGCTGCAAAAGAGAATCGAGGGCTATCAAATAATGTTTCTTGTAATCCAGCAATAAAACGGAATTTTAAATTTTTACAAATTTCGCCAATTTCCCTTAAAAAACTGAGATCAAGATATAGATCTTGGTCTTTACGAGTGCTTAAATAATCTAACATTTCATCAACTAATAACAGCAATCCTTGATCGGGATAAAGCTGATGAAATGCCGTCATCATCTCTTCAAATACGCCTTTATGATTAGGGATTTTATCTCTAGGAGGAAACTGAAATTCAATCCCCCATTGAAATAATGCTTCTTCTATTTGTGAACAAACAAACTCGCGCAAATCCATTGTGGTTGAGCCGAGTTCGGTACGAATGACTTTAAATTTCCCGGCGATCGCTTTGGTACTATCGGCTATTTGGGTATTCTGGAAATATGGGAGTAGTTCCGAGTGTTCGGCGATCGCACTCAATACTGACATTAGGTGAGATTTACCAGTACCATAATTTCCAACTACAAAAATGCCTTTATTATCAGCAGGTTGGTCAAACTGCAAGTTAGGAAATACCAAATTCTGCAACCGTTCAGCCATTTCCTCAGAAATGACATAGGTAGCAACTAACTGCTGTGCTTGACTGAGTTCATCAGCATTCTGTAACTGAATAACAGTTTCAATAGGCTCAAAATTAATTAGATCGCCGTATTTCATCGCACTATTTTGTCTATAAACTATTTGTTTTCAGCTTGACCTGGAATGACTACTAAAAAATCACCTTTGGGATAGCGGCAATATTCTGGGTGTCCAGGTTCGGCATAAATTAGGTGATTGTTTTCCCATCTACCGTTCCATAAAGCAACAATTGTACGGTTGCGGGCTAAATCCTGAAGACACTTTAGAGGTTTTAGCTGAAGTGAAGGATCAAAGAGAATTTCTAAATGATCCAAAAACAAGATATTATCTTCAGCATTCCCCAGGATATTTAACAATAGTCGAGCTACTTTCAGCGATCGCTGCCTTTGAGTTAACTCTAACAGCCTTTGGCTCAATTCCAGATTAATATTGATGCATCGACCGTCACTAGCCTTACTAACCTGGCGAAAGTCAATCACTTCAGTGGCATCATCATTGACAACAACTATCAGACGATAGTACATTTGCTGGGCTTGTTCGATATGACTGGCTATCTCAGAGCATAGTAACTCTACTCTAGGAGAAAGCAAAGGTTGAGAAACTGAAGGCGGAACAAAATCCCCATCAATAAATTCGGAGGTCTGAAGAGTAGATAACAACGTATTTTCTCCCTGAATTAACTCTTGCATCCCTTCTGCATCCTGTACGCTGGTTTCTGCTTGATCATCCTGATAGCATTCTTGACAAAGCTCGGCATAAGAACAGCAAGCACAATTTAAACTAGAGGGAGCGGCTGGGTAATGCCCATCAGAAATCGACTGTACTAAAGTTTGAGCTTCGACCTCTGTTGCTGCTAACTCAGCAACACTAAAGGTATGCAACTGATCGTGACGCAGATAAGCAATATGAGCAGTTGCCCGTCCCGTTGCTTGAGCATAAGCCCAAAGTTGAAAGCGATGATGATCTGGAATCATCTCTTGGTCAGTTTTAAAATCGAGTACCCAATCTGCACCCAACAAATCCACAACTCCATTCAACCTTAACCGCCCAATATTTAAAGTTACAGGCTGTTCTCGTTGTGCCTGTATTTCCTGAAAAGGTGCAAAAAAGGGAGATAAATCGAAACGCTGGGCTAATGCGATCGCTTCGTCTATCAACTCTCGACCTACACTTAAATCAAAAGCGGCTAGTGTGTCTGCATCCCTGATATCACGTTCCAGTGCTTTGTGAACCAAAGTTCCTATCCGTTGGGCTGTCGCTACTCCTGTCCCTATACCAGGATGACCATCAATAAAGCGAAATTGAAATCGTTTAGGACAACGGGCGTATTCACTCAAGGCAGTTACAGGCAATTCAAACAAACCCGAACCTACCGCATCAAGTAGCAAGCGAGGAGGTTCTGGCGGTAAAACTGGTGTAGGCAGGATGGGCGGTTGAGCAGATTCTGAGTCAAAAGGAATTGTTTCTATCGGAATTCCAGCTAGTTCTAGACCGGGTAGCAGTTGGTCTAGTCCCCCTACCTTGCTGGGGTCGGTTGCAGTTAAAATTAATTGGTCGCGGGCGCGAGTTAAAGCTACATATAGCACTCGTCGCGCCTCTGCCTCTTCTCGTTGCTTTCGCAGATACTCCAGGTACACAAATAAAACTGGCTTTTGCGCCTCTCCATTCTCATCTGCTAATTTCATCGCTACCCCGTAGGTGGGATCGAAGTAGACCACATCAGTGTTAGCTGGCTGAGAACGTGTTAAGTCAGGTACTACCACAACTGACCACTCTAAACCTTTAGCCGCATGGATAGTCATTAAAGCAACCGCGTTTTCTGCCTGAAGAGGGAGGCGGGGTATTTCTACATCGGATGCTGTTAAACGTTTGAGCCGTCGCACCACGTCAAAAACATCACTGTTACCATGTTCGAGCTTTCTTACCAGTTCCAAGAATCCGCGCCAGTCTGCTTGTCGTCGCTCTGCTCCTGGTAAATTAGCAATGACTGCTGTATAACCAGTCAATCGGTCTGCTAGTTGTAAAAGACGAGTGGGGGGTTCAATGTGGCGATCGCGCAATAGTTGAGTTAAAACTTCAATGGGGCGGCTTAATTGGGAAATATTAGCTGTTTTCAACCTCGACCACCATTCAATTGGAGACTTCACTCCCGCTTCTTGGTTTTGGACAATAGTAAATAGAATGCGATCGTTAATCGCAAAAAACGGACTCCGCAGCACTGCAACTAAAGCTAGATCGTCATGAGGATCGGCTAAAAAGCGTAATAACGTCCAAGCATCCTTAGCTTCCCGCGTCTCCATCAAGCTACCGCCGCCCGCTAATGCTACCGGAATTCCCATACTTTCTAAAGCTTCGCCGTAAAATTGTAGAGAATCCCAAGTGCGAGAAAGAATAGCAATATCTCCTGGGACTATAGGACGTAAACTATCCGTTTTTTTATCGTGGACTAGAGTTTGGGTATTAAGCATTTCCTGAAGCAACTCAGCGATGTGTTTAGCTTCTACCCGTTGTCGTAAAATTTTATTGGCACCGGAATCTCCCTCCACTACACGAACTCGAATTGACGGAAGAGAGTGAGGAGATTGAGTGCGATCAGCTTGCAAGTCTTGGTGTAGTTCACCTAAAACTAAGGTAAAGATCTGATTGATATCTTGCACTAACAATTGATGAGTGCGAAAACTGGTGCTTAAAATAACTTCATTACCACCTTCTGCCAGAATGCGATCGCGCCAAGCTTGAAATACTAATACATCGGCACGTCGGAAACCATAAATTGATTGTTTAACATCTCCAACAATAGTTACCACCGCTCCTTGGGTCAAAGACTGAAGAATTTTACCTTGAACGGGGTTAGTATCTTGAAATTCATCAACTAAAAATGCTTTCCATCTTTGAGCGTAGTAAGACCTGATTTCGGGTGATTCTAATGCTCTCAAAGCACTAACTTCTAGGTCGGCAAAATCCAACGCCCTAGCGTGACGTTTAGCACTGGTAAGGTAATCTTGTACTAAGCCAAAAGCTTCCTTTAATATTGGAAGCATTGCCGCTAACTGTGTATCACTTTCCCCAACAGTTAGGGAAATTAAGCCTTTTTTCAAGGCAGGTTTAGTAAAATTATCCCTAAGAGTAGTAATCGCTTCTTTAACTTCATCAAACCCACCATTTAACCATTTTTTAGCACTGCCTCCACGCAGTTTGATTTCTAACAATAACTCTAAAGCCGAGATTGAATCTTCTCCTGCTTGAAGTTTAGCTATAGCATCGAGCACTTGTTGCCGTGCTTGTTCCCTTAGATCGCTAGGTTGCCCGGAATAGTCATACAAAACTTGACAGGCCAATATCCAATCAGGATGAGTTAATAGCTCAAACAATGCCAGTTGTCTTAACTTACTTGCCAATTCAGACCAAAATCCAATTCCTTGAGATAGCGAAATCTCAGCTACAATCGGATCTTTAATCAAAATCGTTAATGCTGCTGACATTAAGGAGTAAGGAATTAGCTCATACAAAGAAGCGGGTAGAGTATCTAATGCCTCTTCTAAGCGTTCATCTAACCACAACGCCCCCTCTAATTCATCCAAAATTGTAAAATCTGGCGGTACGTTAGCTGCTTGTGGATGTTCACGACAAATCCGAGTAGCCAAAGCGTGAATCGTACTAATCTGCGCCGCTTCTAGTTCTGCTAGTAAATCGCTTCGTTCTGGTAACTGATTTGTCACTGAAGAGCGAATGCGCGATCGCAATTCAGCCGCCGCTTTCTCTGTAAAAGTAACTGATACTATTTCCAAAGGCGAAAGGTCGTCTACCCGCAAATGGTGAATGTAGCGTTCCGCCAGCATATGAGTTTTGCCTGTTCCCGCTCCCGCCGTAACCGCAACGCTATTATTGGCATAAGCAGCAGCTTGCTGTTCTGAAGTTAAATTCATAACTAATCCCCCTTACGGTTTAAACGGTTCCCACGACGACAAACCAAGTCATAGGGACAAAACTTGCAGACATTTTGATCAATATCTGGTTCTACCGGATAATGTCCGGTTTGGAGGTAGTCTTTAACTTTTTGGGCGATCGCTTGCAGTGTTTCTTCACTGGGTTTAGTTTTGTAGAGTTTTTTACCCCTGCTCAAAGAGTAATAATAAGCACTATCTACTGATTGTTCTGGAAACAAAGTTGTTTGTATAACGTGGGCGTAAAGCGGCAATTGTAAATCTAAATTAGCTTTGCCAGACTCATCTTTAATTCCCAGAGGTTTTGTGGAACTGGTTTTGTAATCTATTACAACTAAACCTTGCGGAGTGCGATCTACCCGATCCACTCGTCCACTTACTTTTAAACCATACAATTCGCTCTCAAACTGCTGTTCTAAACAAACAATTTCTGCTTCTGGTTGTAGAAAGTCAGTCTGCACGATAGCGCGACGCAAAACTTCAATATGTTCGCCCCTGCGGGTGTGCCATGCTGTGAGATTTGGTAATTTTACATCTTGTTCAGCTTGAAGAAAGGCGTTTTCTAACTCTGCTAATCCAGCCTGACGTAAGTCAGCTACATCTAGAACTTTGCTAAACGCTAACTCTAAACTGCGGTGGTAAAGCTGACCTTTAACACCTGGATTTAACTCTTCATCTGCTTCCTCCAACTCAACCAATTTCAATACTTTATGGGAAAACCACTTAAACGGACATTGACCTAAAACTGTGAGTTGAGAAGCACTAAATACTCGCGTTGTTGGATCTAGCGGTAAACCGATGATTCCGTCATACTCATCCCTAGCTTCTGCCCCTTCTCGCCGCCTTTCGACAGTCCAAGCGTGAACAGCATCAGATAAAACTGGATCGTCCGGCAAAAAGATCTGGCTTGATACCCCTTCTGCCTTCCGTAGTAAATAAATTCGCCTTGCTTCTTCCCAACTTGCTACTGGTAGCGGTGGTGCTGGTACAAGCTGGAGACCCAATTGAGTTAGATAAGGGCTGGGTAGGGACGCTGACTTATTGATTAATTGCGGATAGGAAATAGTCAGTGCAGTACTGGGAGTTTGTAATAGAGAATAAAAAGCGATCGCCTCTCTTCGTGCGGCTTGAGCGGCTCATTCTAATCGAAAACCTTGTTTTGCTAGTTGCTTGCGATCGTAAAAGTCAAGTACCGGATTGTCTTGTATTGGTGCTGGCAGTATTCCCTCGGCGGCTCCTAATACGAAAACATATTCCAGCTTCGCTCCGAACAAGGAAAGCGGCGTATGTAGCTCAACTCCCCCGCGCCCCGGTTGAGCGGGAACAGTTAAAAGATTCAGGCTCTCCAGCACATCCTGAGCGAAATCAGCCAAGCTCAAAAATTCTGTTTCCGGTTTAGCCAACTCCACCAGTCCAGCTTGCAGTTCGTAGAAAGCCACAATTTCTCGCGCCCACCGTCCACTGCGTCGGCGTACTTCAAATTTATTGAGTACATCCTGCAACCTTTGTACCCACTCAGCACGGGTATCCTGTTCCGGCCAATCTAAAAGTGCTAGATTTATACCCAAGCTCTGCCAAACCAAAAGACCCTGTGGATGCACTTTACGGGCTTCTGACCAAACTTCAGCAGGTAATCCTGAACAAAGAGGATGGCTCAGTAGCTTGGCAGTAGACTCGAAAGGCAACTTGTCTTGAATTGCTTGTAGTAATAATTGCACCCAAGCTCCTAAACGGGTAGAAATTAAGGGTATTGCGTAGAGAGCGCGAACTGGCAAGTTATACTCATTAGCTACGTCAAGAATAGTAGGGCCATAAAGAGTTTCGTCCCTGGCTACCATCACAATCTGGTTAGCTGCGACTCCTTGACTGAGGAGATTTTTGATCTGAGCCAAAACACCACGCACCTCAGCCTCTAAATGAGGGTAAACGTGAGCCTGAACTTCGGAGGATAGAGCAGTTTTGTTAAGAAAGCAATCTTGTAACTGTTTGCCCAGAGTGGGAACTTGTTTTGTACCTACCTCTACTTGCCAACCTTGTTGTAGTAGCCACCCAATCGTTTCCTGATTGTCTGCAAAGATTTCAGAGTTAGGGCAAGGGAGAAGCATGGCGCTCCCATCTCCTGCCAAAGCATTTATAAATGCCAACTCGTCAAGAGAAGGATGGAAGTAAGCGTACAATAAAATGGGCTGGCGTTGAGGATTTAGGCGGATTGCTTGCCATAAAACCTCCGCTAGGTCTAAAAATCCGGCTTCTTTAAGATGAGAGGTATAAGTGCGGGTTAAACAAGCCAGTTGTTTAATTCGAGGTGAACTTACGTTTTCCAATATCTGTAAGTCTGTTCCAGCACGTAAGATAGATTTTACTGTCGGTGTGAGAGTGCGAGCAGTTCCTTCAATATCTGATGTCTCAATTACTTCTGCCACAGCATGACGTATGAGACGGTGAGCAATTAAGACTGGTGCTATATTTAAGCCTTCGGCGCGAACTATAGACTCGGCAATACTTGACAAGGTTTGATGTGGCGATTGCCATACCCTTGCTGCTTGTATATTGGGAGTAATTACTTTAATGCGATCGCATTTATTCTCTTTGTGGAATAGCGCGTTAGAAAGTGAATTTAGATAGACGATACGCTTCATTTAGCTTGATTAACCATAATAATTTGGATTTATAAAAAAAAAGTTACTTTTCCACATCGTCTCTAGCTCGTACCGTCTTTTGCCAAAAAGATAAAAAAATTAACTATTTTACTAATAGTTATACAGACCCTGGTTTATCTGAAGCTGCTTTACAATCTGAACCTGTCCCTGAAAAAATACCAGATGGTAGAACTGATGTGCTTCCATGTATCGAAGTTTGCAAACTACTGAGATTGAAAGATCACCAACTTTCATGCGATGAATGATGAGGAAATCAAAGCTAAAGGTTTTGAACGAGTAAAGGTAGGAGGAAAAGTAAATATCGAAAGTTATTGTAAAAAACCCTGCTACGTTTATTTCTTCAACGAGAAATAAACGTAGCAGGTGAATTAACAAATGGTACTGTGCATTGTAAGATATTAAATTAGGGCAACAATCTCCAGGGTTTAAAGCTGCTTTAAAAGCCCTGAACCATTTCATTTCCTACCTGCGCGATTGCCATGTGTGACTTCGCCAACAGTATCAGCAATGGAACCATTCCGTAAGACCAGGCTGCAACCGACATATAGCAGAAATACAGCAAAAGTAGAACACGCGGCAAGGTCTTGTAGCTACATTTGCTAAATCTAGCTAACACCCGCAGTTGCAACGGTTAACAATAGGGCGATGGCCCTTCATGAATTAGAGACGATGGGAAAAAGGGCAATGTAGCCAGGTTTCCAACTAAACATTGCTGTTACGGCTGCTATCGGAAATTGAAGTGCTAACAAGGATTGAGTTGGAAACCGACTCGCGTAACCGCGCTATATTGAAACATAAACGACTATACTTAATAATTTTTCCATTTATTTTACTCCAACAAGTATAACTACCAGGCAAAAACTGGGCTACATCGCTACGATAGGAAACTACTAGCTCAATTAATTTTCAACTATTAAACTTCAACAATGACTGACCCCAGAGAAGTCTTTGAATACCCTAACCAGCACTGGAGCTTTTTGACAGCACCAGATGATACAGACTTTGAGGGTCAGTATTTTGATCGGAAGGAAGCAGGACGAGTTGGACAAAATGGTTGTGTTAGCTCTACTGAAATGAATCGTGTTGTAGACCAGCTCGCAGAGTGCATTTCTGCATTTGCCAATACAAATAAGTCGGGCAGTCTTTTAGTAATTGGTATTTCTACAAGAGGTGAAGTCAAAGGAATCAGCCATCTTTCTGATTCACAAAGGAGTAGACTGACGAACTTCAATGAGATGTTGTGCAACCAAGCTGCTCAAGCCAAATTTTTTGATTGTCAAAATGACTTTGATACTCCTGATAAAATTTGTCTGATATATATCCCATATACAGCCCAGAGAATCTGTGAAACCATAGGAAATTCACCACGCGCTTGGAGAAGACAAGGTTCCCAAAATATTTTTTTGATTCACGATCAACGAGAACAGTTAAAACGGGATAAAAAGATTGTTGATTTTGAGCAAGTCTACTGCTGTGCTTACGACCAGAGGGATCTAGACCAAGCTGTATTGCAAGAATTCCGTCGGTTATTTTTATCAGAAAGTCACTATGAGTACAGTGATGACGAACTCCTCTATCAAATTGGAGCTTTAGTGCGAGATGGAGTGGGATACAATTTTACAAATGCAGGTCTTCTATTTTTTGCTTCAAATCCACAGAGAGTCATCCCAGCATCGTACATTCGATTGCTGCGCTTTGAAACGACTTCTGAAAGCATAAATACTCGTGGATTACCAACTTTTGAAAAAAAGTTTAGCGGGTCAATAACTAAACAAATCCGCGATCTAAGAACTTTCTTTAAAGAGTCTGGATTTTTCAAGCTCTACCAAAAACGAAATCCTGAAGGTGGGGGTTTTATTGAAGAACCAGAGTATCCTTATATCGCCGTTGATGAAGCCATAGTCAATGCTGTGGCTCACCGCGACTATGCGATTGGATTGCCAATTGAATGTGAATCCTACAAGGATGCTTTCATTGTTCGCAATTCAGGTCGTCTTCAACAGAGAGATCGTGATGTTCCGGAACGGTTTTCACTTGAGAATACAATCCTCAATTCTACTCCGCGCAACCCCAAACTCATCGAGTGGTTGAAAATGATGCGCGATGAGCGGGGTGCTGCATTTGTCAGGGCGCTCAGTGAAGGCACTAAGCGAATGCGTGATGAAATGACTAAGCTGAACTTGCCTGCTCCTAAATATACAGTCAGCGAGTCTCAAACTACTGTTATCTTAGTCAATAATTCAACTGAACGGGAAGCAGCACTTCAATCAACTTCTGCACTACCATCTACTGAGTTCTCTAATTTGTTTCCTCTGACTTTTATCTTAGAAGAGGGGCAAAATCCCGATATTAATTACTTAAATCATCGATATCAAGATATCATGATGGCTCTCAAGGATGCCCTTATAGCTAATGGTTGGTATATCGATAGCTTTAAATTCAGCAGACTGGTAGCACATCGCCAAGGGGTTAATGTCCCCCTATCTAAAACCGTTGATAAATTTGTCAGATTCTATCCCGCCTATTCATTTCAGTTACGGCAGTACTGGGGAAAGTTATACCTTTGTCTTGATTACAACCTGCAAGTAAAGAATGTTAATTCTTTATCGGCTCTCTTGACCGAATTGAATTTTAACGAGTTCATTGGTCAAACAGCTGTAGCTAACTGGAATGGCTGGCAAGTTGGCAAAATTATTTCAGTGGACAATGAATGGACTAAAATATATTTTTTTGATTTTAAACAGGAAGAAAAAGTTCCTAATAACAAGGTCATTCCCAATCTACATAAAGCATTAATTGAGCGAATTTTAGAGCAACATGGTATTAGGTTTGACCTGAATCGAGCCATCAAACAACATAGCCTAGCTTCTGAACCAAATGCGGCGAGAATCCGCGCAGAAAAGACACAAGCAGTAGCTACAGACATTAGTCAGGCAGTATTCCCCTTAATGTTAACTGGGATGCGTATTACACTTCAACCAAGTTTCGTTTCTTTATCCCGGCAGAGAGATTCTGCAAATCCCTTTCAAGTTTATAGCTTACCTGAACCAAGTGTTGAATTTTATCGCCATCAGGAATCGACAGACATCCGGGAAGGAATTACCCAATTTGGTGCTTATGATAAGCATCCAAAAAATATAGAAATTATTCCAATTTGTTCCCATGAGTTACGTGGGGATATGGCAGCTTTGATTAATAGATTGAAAGCGGGTAAATATAAATATCGAGGTGCAGAAAGAACTTTTAGTACGCGGTTTACCTATAATTCAATTATTACTGTTCATTCATTACATCATACTTTTGAAGAATGCAAACGCTTACTTAGCGAACATCCTGAATGGGTGGGAAACGAGCATTTAGGTCGTATATTTCTTGTATATACGCCTGAAAAGGGTTATGCAGCAGATGATGAGAACTCTCCTTACTACCGAATCAAAAGATTATTGCTTGAAAAGGGTATTCCTTGTCAAATGGTTGACACACCAACCATCCAAAATCCTGACTGGAAAGACTTGAATTTAGCTTTAAATATCGTTGCCAAGTGTGGTGTGACACCTTGGGTTTTACCAGATGCAATTCCTGATGCTGATTTTTTTGTAGGTCTTTCATATACGCAAAATGGGCAGCGTGGGTCTGAGCGTTTAATGGGATATGCTAACGTTTTCAACCAGTATGGAAGGTGGGAATTCTATTCCGGTAATACCGAAACGTTTGCTTATGATGAGCGCAAAAAATATTTTAAAATGTTAATTAAGCAAACATTGGAACGTCTTACTCTGTCTGAAACTCCAAGCATTTATTTTCACTATTCTGCTAAATTCTCACAAGAAGACCGGAAGGCAATTTTAGATGCTGCCCGGAGTGTGCGCCCACACGGAACTTATACATTTGTCTGGCTAAATATGAACCATAATGTTAGGCTGTATAATAGTCGCCCTGAAACTGATGGCAGCCTAAGTCGGGGTAGCTATGTAATTGCGTCTCCACATCAAATTTATCTTTCTACTACAGGCTATAACCCTTATCGGAAGGCACTGGGAACCCCTCAGATGCTTGAGATTAATGTTAGAACGGAACGACCATTAGGAACCCCAAATTCAGAACCAGACCTGAAAGCATTAGCGGTTCAAGTTCTGAGTCTGACTAAACTTAATTGGGGCTCTACTGATTCGCTATGTGCTGAACCCATCACAACTAAATATGCTGGGAATATTGCATACCTTACCGCAGCTTTTCTCAGACAAGAACAATCCTTTCATTTACATCCAACTCTCGAAAAAACACCCTGGTTTATTTAAATTAAATGTAATGAATTGTACCATAATTACTTCGTTAATCAAGCGATCAACTTAGAGAGGAAGATCTACGCTCAAACCATGTGTACTTTTGGAGTTCACCCAACGAGCATTTATCGATTAAAAACCCAGGATGTTTTACCCGAAATTGGAGGAGAAACGTTAGGTCAATTAATTAATGCCATCAATAAACTAAATTCTTCAAATTACGCAGCTTGTACGCTTTTGGAATTGATTAAAATAGTTTCTGAGGATGATAGCAAATAATAGCTACACTATACTGTCAAAGGCGTTGAGATTAAAACTTAATTTAAGTAAATATACAGTCAAATAATGGAGAGAATTTATGAATAAAGAAGGCAGAATCGCACTAATTACTGGGGGCAGCAGGGGAATAGGGCAGGCTATAGCATTACAATTAGCATCTGAAGGATGCCATATTGCATTTTGCGCTAGGGGTAATGAATTTATTGAGGAAACCCTAAGCAAAATTCAGTTCTATGGGGTGAAAGCTTATGGTGCAGTAGCGGACGTAACTAAACAAGATCAACTAGAAAAGTTTATTCAGCAGAGTACTGAAAAACTAGGCAAAATTGACTTTTTGGTTTGCAACGCTGGCGGAGTTTTTGGAAAAGGATTATTGGAATCGACCCCATCTGATTGGGAACAAACATTTCAGCTTAATCTCTTCCACTGCGTCAATACGATTCGTTTGTGTGTCCCTTTGATGAACCAGCAGGGTGGAGGAAGCATTCTCTTGATTGCATCTATTTCAGGGACTAAACCACAACCCAAAGCTCAGTATGGCTGTGCTAAAGCTGCCCAAATTTATTTAGCTAAATCGCTAGCATATGAGCTAGCACCATATAACATTCGGATTAATGCTTTAAGTCCAGGCTCAACTATTTTTCCGAATGGCGGTTGGGAAAAATTTCAAGCAAATAACCCAGAACTGTTTGCTCAATTCGCAGAACAAGAATTTCCACAAGGACGGTTGGCAACACTGCCTGAAATCGCTAAGGTCGCAACTTTTGTCTTAAGCGATCGCGCTAGTTGGATTAACGGTGCCAATATTCCTGTTGACGGAGCGCAGTTAAGTCCCTCAGCTTTGGGGTACTAGATCGCGTTCAACTAAGTTAAAATCATCAACGTTTTTTCAAAAGTTTTAACTTCACCATTCGATTGCTGATATTTTGCAAGATTATTTTGCAAAAAGAGTAAATTTTGGGAAAAATTGATAATAATACCGCGCTTCATCTAGCATCACCAAAACAAGTGATCGCCCAGCAGAAACGTTACCCTTCAGTTCTTGAGCGATTAAGCGATCGCTGTACCCTTATCGATCGTTGTTGGCGCAGATTATCGTCCAACTTAGCAATCACTTCTTCTAATTGAAAACCCACTTCTTCCATTTCTAAACGAGCGCGACGCAAATTCCCTAAAAGTCGTTTATCAACTTCTGGATTGGGCATATATGGTTGGTTATTCATGGCAATCTCCACTCAGTTTTAATTTCTTCGATACTACGTTCTAGAGCCGGAATTCTTTCTTGAGTATTTGCAACAATTCGGTTCACTAGATCCAGCATATCGGGAAAAACATCGGGTTGGGCATTCGCTATCCTAATTTGAATATTAGAAAACTGAGAAAATCGTTCAGTTGCTTGTTCGCCAACACTCTGAAGCTCATCCAGGTAAGAAATAGTTCTATCCGTTTCGCCAAAACGTTCTAGAAGAACAAATTCTGCTGCTTTGGCATTATCAGCTATATTCAATAACTGCCGTTTCAAACTCCAAATCGTCTCATTAAGTTCATCAGCTAATTTTGCCATGCAATAATCATAGAGCTAAACTTAATAAAATTGTAATATTGTTCATATCGATAATTTACAATAACTAAACATTCAATAATTAATTGTTTAGCTGTGCATTAAATTTTGATTTAACTATAAACATTAACTTAAACAAATTTTATTATTTTTGTAATTTAATTCATTCATCAACAGCACTAATTATCTTTGAGTTCTCGTTGAGCGGCTTCGGTGATTACTCGCCGCAGCCAAGTTGATGTATCTGGGAGCGATCGCACCAATTCATCTATATCTGCCTCAAGTTTTACCGATATAGGTCGCTTTGCCAAAGGCTTCTCTGTCTTTTGAGGAAATGGTGTCAGGTTTTGCGGGTTTGCCATATGCAGATGTTATTGCGTCTACTCACAGTATACCGCGACGACCTATAACATATTCTGATATTACTAAGTGGCAAATTAGTATAGCTCACGGTATACCGTGAGCTATACTAATAAATATTCAACAAGACAGTTAGCTGCTGACCTGAGAAATCTATGCTAACTGCCACCTCGCCATCAAGGTAATTTCAATGATACAAACAACCGCAAGCTCCGTACAAGCTACGGAAGCAACAGCTTCGAGTGCCGATTCAGACATCACTTATGTTCTTGAGCTAGAAGCTAAATTAGAAACCGATTTTCAAGCAAGAGAAGCCATTTTCAGCGAAATCGAAATAGATTCCACCTCTAATTCTTTTGGAATTGTTTACCGCGTTTGGCAGAATATGCGAATTTTAGGTACTTTTTATCGTTCACCCTCTGATGGTAAGTGGATTGCAGAACCGTTTTGCTCGCGGGATCGACGACGATATAAAACCGCAGACTCAGCACAAAAAGCGATTATCAAAGCTTGGAAGTTATAAGTAATGAAAAATGCGGTTACACGGTCTTGGTAGCCGCTTTCTATTGGGAAAATTAAAAGTTAAATCTTTTTTTATACAAAGAAACACGAACAATAACTCTACGGAGCCACGATAAGGGAACCATCTTCATCTACATCGTGTTTGTAATCTTTTCTGAGTTTCTCTGCTCTTACTGGATTCCACTCAATGCTGGAAGAGAGCGCCCGTCCATCTCCAGTATGCAAGCATACCTTTTTTAAGAGTGGCTTATCCACGTCCTCATTTATGTAATTACATAAATTCAAGCATTTTTCTAAATTACCAACACAAATATAATCTGCACCAAAACCACAAACCCAATGAAGATCGTGTTCGTCAAAGATACTACTTCCAATTTCAATACTTTCTATCAAGACTATTAATGCCTCTACTCCCGGAATACAAATTACTCTGTGGGTTGAGCGATCGCATTTCTGTATCAAGTCAATAGTTCTTTCGGTACTAGCTATATATCCATCTATTTGCTCAATGAAATAGTCAGCATTAACTATATCTGGTGTATATTCTAGTTTTTCCTGCTGTAAGTCTTTTAATTGTTGCTGGAACAATTCTATAGGTTCAAAACCCAAAGATACATCTACTATGACGTTGTTTCTTACGTGCATATTAAACTCTAAATGTGAGTCGATAGTTGTTGGCGCTCCTAGCGGTAAATAATCTTGACAATCTGTAGATATGTACTCAAGAGAAATAGCCCCAAGGTCATTATTTCTTTTAATAAATTTAAGGGCTTTTTGATGGAGCAAGAATAATCGGTAGTTATAATTTTTTAACCAGTCTACCCGCATTTCGGCTTTTATAAGGCGCTTTGCTGTTTCCCTCGCTGCAATCTGTCTCGCTTCCGAAGCCTGCTCTGTTACCCACTTGAGAGTAGTCCTAGTATCACCCAAATTACGACTCCTGTTATAGTTAGATTCCTTCCGTTTTTTCTGTTGGCTTTTATTAAGCTGATGTTGTTTGTTTTTAAGCTTTTTCATAGCAAATACTAGCTCCTATTCTCAGTTTTTCTGCTTTTATTGGATTCCATTCAATGTTGGAAAAAAGCCCACTTCCATGTCCAGTATGCAAACACACCTTCTTCAAAAGTGGTTTATCCATATCCTCATTTATGTAATTACATTTATCCAAGCACTCTTCCAAGTTACCAACACAAATATGGCTGGCGTTAAAGTTGCAAACCCAGTTCCTATCATGTTCGTCAAAAATACTATTTTCAAGGCTGGATAGCGACACTAATACAGGCTCTCTATCTGCAACACAAACTACTCTATGGGTTGAGTAATCACATTGTTTTATCAATTTGATAGTTCTTTCAATACTAGCTAGACGCTCATTCAAAAATATAATGCGAGGATAATCTTCATTCAACTTAAAATCTGTCAACCATTCTAATTTTAGTTTTTCTTCTCTAACCCTTTCCCAATCTTCCTGCCATGACTGCATGGACTTAAAGCTCAAAGCTATGTCATTTATGACATAGTTTCTGACGCCCATACAGGACTCGGCGTATGACTCAGGCGTTGTTGGTGTTCCTGCGGGCAAGTAGTCTTGACAATCTGTATATATATACTCAATAAAAGTAGTACCAGCATCACTAATTCCTTTGCTTAGACCAAAAGCTATTTCGTGAAGCGATGACAGTCTCAAATTGTAATTTAAAAGCCAGTCTCTTCGTATTTCAGCGTTTTTTCGGCGTTTCTCTCTCTCCTGTTTTTCCCTAATATAACTATCAATATCTCTGGCAGAAAGTTGGTTTGTTCTTATCAGCTTAAGATAGGCTGCATCCATCGAATTATGACTTTTGTTATATTGAGGCGTTTTCCGATGACGCTCTTTACTTTTTTTGACTTTATGCTGTTTATTTTTTATTTTTTTCATAGCTATCGCTCCCACGAGTTCCTCATGCTGTACTTAATATTCTGTTCAAATTTATGAAGCTTACACCTACCTCTAGGTAAGTTTTTTTAAAGATCCCCATCTAAAGAAAGTGATTTAGACGGGGATCTTTAATAGACGATAAACCTAAGATTGCAAAGAGTGATTATTTCAAAATCATCAGCATCTTTTCAAAAGCTTTTACTTCGCCATTGGTTTGTTTATAACTAGCATTTTGAAACAAATTAAGTGGTTGAAAGCCTAACTTTTTATAAAGCGCGATCGCGCTTTTTCTACATAAGGAAACACGGATTATAACAGGGTGTCTACCTGAACAAGCAACTTTAAGTAACTCAGTTGCCAAACTTTGACGACGGTATTTCGAGCTAACACCTAAATCTGCAATATACCAAGCTCGTTGTGCATCAATTTCTAATTGCGAATAAAGCTGTTGAGAATCAATCACTATGGAATTAAAACCATCACTAGCTGTAGAACACCAAATTGAGGAGCTAATGAAAGGAATAATTGCACAAAATCCTACTGGAATTGAGCCGTCAACAGCTACAAATAAATATCCGCGATCGCAATAATCAGCAAAGATACTCTCTAATTCTGACCTACTCCAAATTTGATACTCTGGAGGTTCAGCAAATACCTCTTGATAGAGACTGATTAAAGAATCTCCTTCATAGGATAGTTGAGGCAGGGAGCTAATCTGAATAATTTCCAACATTCATTTCAGATTACAAATCAACGGCTGATAACACTTTTCCCAATCGTGCTGGTTGATCCATGAAGTCAATTTTGTACCAATTCTCAACAAACTGCATTTTCTTTCGCCGCCAAATCTGAGTATCTGGATCTTTATACCATCGGTAGCCTGGAAATTCGTACTCCATAAGAGAAGTACCAGGACTTTTATCTAAATAATCAATTATTTTGTCCAATTCTTCTGGAAGATCCAGGCTAGCACCATCTTTGCCAATTATTTCACTGGCAGTTTTACCTTGAGCTTTTAAGGCTGCTGCATTAGCAAACAAAATCGTATGGTCGTAATGCCCAAAGATATAAACAGGGTTGGGATCAAAGTACAGTTCGTTAATATCAAAACTGTCTTGATTAAGAATAGCTGAAGTAACTGATGACATAGAATTTATACTCGCACTAGACTGAGTATTAGAACCTGACATAGCCATGATCGACTGAGCCATAGAAGCTGTAACTCTTACTGGAGTCTGACATCCGGGGAATCTAATCTCTACCATTCCTCCTAATTTAGCCGCTGTCGCAGCGATCGCACACATATTACCTTGTAACAAATTTAGTGCGGCTGAATGAGATGGAGCATCAAGAATCGCCGTAGTATGTTGTAGTTTCCAGTTCCAGCCTGGGAGATTAATGAGTTTTAGAAGTTCCATTGGCACATTCTGGGAATGACTTGAGGTACATATCGTGTAAAGCTACCGAATCTACTTGTAACTCAGCAGCAATTAGTAGCACATCTACTGGGCTAGGTTTTGCCCCAGAAGCAATTGCATCTAGGTTTTTTAATCTGTTTGATTCAGAAAGCTTTTGATAATTATTTTGTACTAGCTGTGCAATTGTTTGTGGTAGTTCATGGGGCAGTGAATTTTTCTTTTCAATACTCCCTAAACCTTCAAGCAGTACAAGCCTAGCTTTTTTAGCAAATGATAATTCTTTCCAAGCTGAGTCTGGAAAAGCCTTTTCAATACGCTCCTTTAAGCCTGTTACATCAATTGGTACTCGCTCTGCTGGCATCTTTGATATCTATACGTTTATACAGCTAGTCTACTTGTTTGTTTCAGCTAGCACTATCCCAGTGTTATTTATCTTATCTTGTAACAAAACTATATGTATTAGTTTGTATCATTTTGATTTATATCATGTTATTCTAAAACTAGCCATAAAAAGGCAAACCCCAATCCCTGGATAATCTTGGCGGATAAGCAGGGATTGGGGGATTTCCAAGAACATGGAAATACTTCTATGTTAGCAACCTGCTCAATTACACAATCTAAAAACAGTACCTCGTTAACGGAGATTGGCAGCGTAGGGAGAGAGACTTTCTCTACCCCTATGCCCCCATCCTGGGCAACTGCATCTAGACCAACACTGCCATCTGATGCCCCTACTGCTGGGTATCTGTGCGGCGGTGCTGGCATTATGTCGGCTGGTTTTGAAGCTGCTGGCATTCGCAGTGTCTGGAACATCGACCGTGACCCAAATGACCTAAAACTAAGTGATGCGATCGCAGATATATACGAGAGCAACTTTGACTCGCGAGTTATCCGCCGCACTTTACAAGAGGTTGCCCAAACAGGGTTTACAGAGTTAGAAAGAGTAGCCGTCCTAGTACTAACTCAATCATGCAAAAACCTGTCTAAAAGCAATCCTAAGCAGAAAGAAACAGAAGTTGATATAGCCGTAGCCACTGCTGCAACTAAAGCTATCCAGCATTTCCTACCACCAGTATTTGTTGCTGAAAATGTACCAGAATACGCTGGTTCTGAGTCTTGGGAAATTGTTGGGAATACTTTAGAACAGTTGGGATACAACATTACTTCAGGAGTTATAAACGCTGCTGATTATGGCGTTGCCCAAGACAGAAAACGATTTGTGGCGATCGCTGTTTTGAATGCACCAGCCATTCCATTACCTACTCCATTACCTACACCAACAGGTACAAAAACTGGTTGGCTCTCGGCTGTAAGCGATTTACTCAAAGATGCTGAAACTGTCTATCCAACTGAAAAACAGTTAGAAAAAGTTCAAAGGTTAGGTGCAAGTTTTCTAAGCGAGCCACTACTGATTGAACGAGTAGCCCCTTGGAGCTTACCAAACGTTAAATCACCTGTTGCTCCATGCTGGACTATTCGCAAAAGCATTTGGCTAGACCAACGGTATTGCAGCCGCAATAACGCTATTAATATTAGATTCCCTGATGGGACTTGGAAAAATTTAGGAGTACGCGGTGCTGCTAGGTTGTGTTCCGTTCCAGATTGGTTCTGGCTACCTCCTGATGAAGCCTGGAGTGCGGGTAGTGCTATAGGAAACGGTGTTCCTTGCTTAATGGCACAAGCGATTGCACTTGCTATCAAACCGTTTGTTACTCAAGTTGCAGCTTCAACACCAGATGATTACAACTTAAAAGCAGGCGATCGCGCACGTTGCACCTCCACTAATCCTAAGTTAAACAGGGTTGCTGGATTAGTTGGCACAGTATCACGTTGGGTACAGGACGGCTCAAAAGTTGCGTGGACTGCCGACAATAAAACAACCATTGAGTATTGGTTAGAACCATCAGATTTAACACCACTTACAACAGTTGAACTGAATGCTGAGAAGCTTTACCAACGCTTGCACTACAACCTTTTGATTGATGAGAAATATATATGTGAAAAAACACAACTTTCACAACATGAATTTAAAGATGCTTCTAATCTACTCCAAGAATTAGGAGTAGCAATCACCGATTTAAGATTTGGCAAAACTCTTTGGAGTAGAGCCACAGATAGTATTGATTCAATTTTTAACATAAACCTAAATCACCTTACTACAGAGGATAGAACCATGACTGTTACCACTGAAAATTCAACTGCTACCACTGTTGAAGTTAAAACTGTTGTGACCACTCAAACTACAGCAACAACCCGCAAAGTTAAACAACCTAAATTCCGTAACCAACATCTATTAGAAAATCCTGAAATAGAAGCCAGCGCAGCGTCAGTTATTTCCTCATCCTTCACAACTATCAAAAATAGTTTATTGGGCATGGTGGAAGAAGGGCGCAAGTTAATAGATATCAAAATCTCTATGTATTCAATACATGGCGAAAAATCTGGCGAAAGAAAGTTCAGGAAGTGGCTTAATAGCAGTGATTGGGGCGGGTTTGGAAGAAGTTGGGCAAGTTCAGCATTGGCGTTAGCAGAATGGTGGATGAAGCTGCCCAAGCAAGTTCAAGATTGGCTACCTACCAACATTCAAGGTTGGAGTCATAAAGCTATTACCAAATTGCCTGTAGCTTCTGCAATTGGTCACAACTTCATGGTGGCATTAGTAAAGCGTGGTAAACAATCAGCAAATGATTGTGAGCGTGCATTAAAGTCCAAAAAGTTAAAAGTTGGACATTATGCAGTTGTAGTAGAACGGGATGATTGGAACGGCGAAATCGGTAAAGTTGTTGATAAAGCAGACGATGGAATAATCACTTTAGAATTCCCCTGTGGTTTAACAATTAAATTTGCACCTGAAAAGTTAGAGAAGTGGGTTGAAGAAGTTCCTGTTCTTGCTATTGGTGACAGGATTACCGTAACGAGAGATCGCGATTGGGCAGGTCAAGCTGGAACGATAGTAGATAAAAAGGAGCCTAACGGTTGGTGGGTTTACCTTGATGCGATCGCAGCCAAAGGAAGTCCTACTAAACACTTATTCAAAACCAGCCAACTCAAAAACCTAGTTCTAACTGATTGTGCAATTTTCGCTAATCCTAATGAACTAGCCAAAGATAGTGACTGGGAAGAAATCAATAGTTTGTATAACTTGTCTGATTCAGATAAGGAGAGTGTTCGGGAACAAGCCCAACTACTAGCAGCAACGGAAGCAGGTGAGGATAATGAACCATCTGTTACCGTTGGGCATATCAAATCAGTTCTAGACAATTTTGGTTTTCAACCTCAAAGTTCTGGTTCTGGTTCTGGTTCTGGTGCTGGTGGTTCTGAATCCAATGACAGCAACGACAACAATAACAGTGAAAAGATTTACACCCAATCTGAGATTGAGGCATTAAAAGCTGAGTGGGAAAAGCAAATTCGCACTGAGCTATTAGTTGGACTCAAAAGTGAATTGCGCTCCCAAGTAGAGCAAGAGGTAGCCAATGAACTAAATGCGGCTAAAACTCACGCCCAGCAATTAACCAACAAATACCAAGAAGCATTGACAACCTTGGAAGCAAGTAAGGAGAAAATCAATCAGGTTCAACAACTAGAAAATGAATTGCAAGCTATCAAGGCAGAGAATGAACGCCTAAAACAGTTCATGGCTGACGAAGCTGCTAACCCTAGTCGTTGGGAGAAGACATTCACCCAAGAAGCAGAGAAAGCTATCAATACTGACTTGGAATCCAAGTACTCACCATTAGTTGAGAAGCTAGAAGAAATGACTAAAACAGTTGAACAGCAAAATCTTGAACTTCAACAGTATCGTCAAAGTGTTGACGAGAACAAGCAACTCAAACAAAGTGTAGAAGCACTGCAACAGCAACTTAATCGCAAGCAGGCTGAAGTTATGAAGTTCAAACAAGCAGCAGTTAACGAACCAGAAGTTGAGGCACTGACTTTAGAACTTGGTGAAGTTGGAGAGCAAGCTGGTTGGACTGGCTGGACTGCACGAGGATACCGCAACAGAAACGGTGATCGCTTCACAGGACTAGATGCAATCAAAGCTTTTATCACTGATATGCGTGGCGCGATCGCGCCATTAGAAGACGAGCTAGTTCTGGAATTCTAGAGCTAGTTGTACATCAAACCTAATTAACAAGGGTTAATGTCATGACAACTGAAACTCAAATTGAGCCAGCTAAAAAAATGCTGGCTACTCTTCGAGCAGGCGATCGCATCCAGTTCCCACTGACTGAATTAGGACTATCGAGTCCAGTGTTGACAGACAGCACTGTAGATCACGTTTGCAAAGTTATAGAAGGTTGGCATCAAGTACACACGAGGGACTTTGGAGCATTAAAAATGCACGACCCGACCTACAAATACTTGATTGTCCAATAGACAGCCGATCAATCATCCACATAAAAAGTTGATGCCCTTGGATCAAGATCTAACTTACCAGGGGAGATTCGATCCAAGGGTGTCCTACCGCCCAAAAAGGAGGCATTCTTCATGGTAACGAAGTTTGGTATTGTCCTGTCGTTAATAGGACTAACTTTGTCATTTAACTTGATAGCTGCACTACCAGCTAGTGCTGCTAATAGCTTTAATGAACAACCACAAGTTAGTAGTAGCCCACAAAGAGATAAATCGCCTAATCGCGGTAATGGACGGCGCGAACTTTACATAAACATCGCCCGATTCACGATCCAGTAATCGCGTAAACACGAGCTTGTTCCCGATCCCTATTGGGAACTTGCTTGAAATCAAAAATTCAATTACCAAAAATACCATGTTTCGTAAATTCAAAGTTCCCTTGATAGCAGTCCTACTCGGACTGAATATGGCTCCAGCTAAAGCTAAAACTGTTCAAATACCCATTTGTAGGTTAGATCAGTCAACAATTAATCAAGGCTGGTTTGTTCATGTGGGTGATATTGGATCAATTCTGGAAATGCAAACTATTCTTCCACCTGGAGCGACTCTGACAATCTGTAAAACTTCCTACTTCAAAGGCAGCAGAAATCAAGAAGATGTTGTCATAGAAGTTGGAAAATTCAAAAATCCCAATAATGCTAAAAAATTTGGGCAACGAATTTGGCTAGAAGTTAGCAGCAATGTTGCAGTTAACACAGGGCCACCATCAGGACTGTAACACTTTAAGTCTAATTATTTGCAAATAGAGTCGTCATTCCCTCTAATTCGGGAATGCGACTTTTATTAATACTTAAATACATATTTAACTTAATTAAACGGGAGTCCATGAGTGCAACTACAAACAAGGAGTACCAACCAAAATAAAAATAGAGTTCCCAAAGTGCTAGTGGAATTTTTACAGAAGGAAATTCGATATCAGCCCGATAATAAACGGCTGTCATTGGTTATGTTTGAACCGATGGAACTTGAGGATTGGTGTCAGTTCTGGATTCCCATCATTCACCCTGATGTTCCAGCACCAACACTATCAGATACAAGAAGACCACGCGGGTATATGGCAGCTTGCAAAACTACTATAGCCGCACTTACACAAAGCAGCGAAAGCAGTGTAGAAAACTGGATATACGGATACCAAGAATGCCCTCATGTTGTCAAAATGTACCTACGTTGCCTTCACCTATTATGGCTAATGCGTCGTCAGTTTAGATTCCCTATCAATTTCCCCGATTGTTAATACAGCAGAACATAACGCGATAGCTTTTTTAACAAAAATAATATTTAGTTAGTTAAATAAATGAAATTCGCAAAGCATCTCAAAAAAAATCACCCCGCCCAATTACACCAAGGCGGCTAAACGCACTTCTATAGAAGACTTAAGAAGGATTGTGACAAATTCCCACTATTAGCAGACTGGGTAGCAAAATCACGAAGTTACTGCTGTAGAACGACTAGAGAAATTCCAGATTCAAGAAATGGAACGAGTGCAACGAATGCGCTATTTTGCAGCAATTAGTTGGAGAGAGTCACGCGCAAGACTGCGTACTTTGCCTGCTAATGAACGTCGAGAAATACTGCATGAGTGGGATAAGTCGTATCGACCAAAAACTCACGAGTATTTTGCTGATTTTATCACCAGTAAAATACGGGAGTGAAAAAGAACGCAGATCTCAAAGACACATCGAACTTGCTAAACTAGTCCATCAGCATAAACTGGAAGAATTAGGATTTAAACCCAAAAGATAGATCAGATCCAAATAACCAGCCTTCACCAAAATCATAGCCCCGCGCGGGCTTTTTTTTATGGGAGCAAATAGTAAAAAAAGAGAATTCCCCTAAATTTGGGACGTACCGCCCCATATTTAAAAACCCTATCCTATATTAAAAAAGTAGCAAGTGGATCGCCACTAGCAGTCAAGCGGCAGTCAAGCGGCAATACTCCCCCGCTTCTACAAGATGCGAACTAGCATTACCGCTTGCTATCTAGTTGCTAACCAATTGATAGCTAATTGATGCCTATTAGACTTCAATCAGTCATCCAATTGACCACTATTAGTAGTCCAATAGCTAACTGATTGACATCAACTGAACATCCACCAGTTATCTGTTTGTAGTCCAACTGACTGCCAATTACACGCAAATAACACTCAACAAGTTAGCCGATAGTATTCTAATGACACACCGCACGTAACAATGTCCAATGTTATTAGCATTTTGGAACCGAGAAACGTCACCCATGTTGTTGTAGAAAACCTACCCAACCGCAAAACCCTCCAAACTAGATACAACCTGCATCCAAGAACTTTTAGCGAGTGGTACAAATTTCTAGAAATAGTCCCACCAGCAAAAAATGGGTACTTCAAACTTGATGATGTCATCCTCTTAGATGAGTTTTGGATTGCTCAAAAAGTCTTTAGATTGAGCCAAGACGACTTTAAGAATGCAGTAGTTCTAACTCTTGATGGCACATTTGAAAAGTTAGTTGCTCAGTACACCAGGATTCCTCTAATTGAATACCTAAAAAAATCTAGCCAATTTAGCCAGCATCCAATCGTGCTTGACATGATCGACCGACTAGAAGCTGATTCCAAAAATTAAACAGCCTAACCACTACCCACCCAATTAATTTATTCAAAAAGGAAAAATCTATGGAATTTTTAGTTAAAGATTTAGCCAGTTCAATCAAATGCACCGAGCAAGAACTACGTTCAGCATTAAGTACGTTAGGATTTCAAATCGTCAGTAAAAGACGACAAAATGTAGTGTCGGGTACAGTCAAACACGCACTACTTCAAGATGGAGCCGAGATAACTGCGGATAAAGCCACCAAGGAACTAGCTGCGATCGCAGCAGAATACTCAAAAACCATCATTGAAATTGCTACATTTATTGCCGAGTACAAACCCAACTCCAATAGCAATAGAACTGATAGTTCAGAACTAGCAACTGAAAGTGCATCAACGATAGAAAGCGAAATTGAACTCGAACAACTAGAGGAAGAAACGCTTTCTGCGATTGATACTGCCAAACAAGCAATTCTGCAACGGGAGTCCAATGAAAATACTGTCATTGGGGATTTACTAGGTCTAGCTCTAGAAGCTGACTTAATTACAAAGACTCAACAAGGACGGGCAAGAGCTTGGGAGAATCCAACTACCAGAAAAGCTTTAGAGGGCTTAATCACTCAAAGCAGCCAACACAAGCTTGCAACATTGCTGGGAAAGCCGTCAGGGGATGGGATTCGGAAGCTCAAATCTATAACGAATATCCTGAAACAGCCAACATTGACAGTGAATACTACAACGACTGTAGTAGTAGAGGACAAATTACCTCCCTCCCGTACAGCAGCGCCATTGAAAGTACTGCCACAGGCAGTTACTTCCAATCAGAACTCAGCAACAACAGCACAATAGCAAACTGGGTAAACGAGCAACAAAAGTTGGCGGTAGCAGCAACAGCTAACTATATGACAAACGCGGGAATTTTAGCTATTGGAACATCGGTATCGGTTCCCGCCTTTACTACCACGCTGGCTCTAGCTACCACCCAAGACGCACCTAATTTTTCACAAGTATCAATTGCCTCTATAGGAGGAACAATAATCGGGGTGGCACTAGGCATCTGCATCCTGCGATCGCACTACCGCATTCTTACGAATAAAACTCGATCTTAGTTTTGGGACTGCACTACCACTAACCAAAAAAATCATGAATCAAAATAATAGCTATCGCGATCATTACGCAGATGCGCTGGATTTGGGAGAAAGACCCCAACAAGAATACATTGACTACGAGATTTTCGATCAAGAACCTGCGGGCAATCAACAAATGGTGTGGATGCCTGGAGAAGGGCCAGTACCAGTTTACAATCCCAACAGCATTACAAGTTTTCCTTGGGAATCTTACTTAACAAATTCTTGGTTAATGGCGGGAGTTGTAGGGATAGCAACGACATTGTTAGTAACAGTATTAGCCACTACCCAAAATCAAAAAAATCAAGCTGTTGCTCCTGTTGATAATACTTTAGCTAGCATCAATCAAGCTAACCAAGTTTTGACTCAAGCAAGACAACAACAAGTAGGAGCAATTACTAAATACGACTACAATCCTGCCGAATTGACAAACCCAGGATTACTCCAAATGGCTGTTTTTACATCAGCTTCAGAGTTTAATCAAGACATAAAAGAGTTGCAGGGAAGTAACGATCCGCTAACCAAAGATAAACCCAAAGAAATTTTAATTCAACGTTCAAGAGTTGAAGTTCAAAAACTTATCGATCTAGGTGCTTCAGGACGCGGTGTTGCCTTAGTTTATGAAGATCCTCTAACAGGAGAAAAAGTATATACAAAGCTCGATCCAGCGTTAACTGTAGCAGTAGGACTTGTAAAAATATTAGCGATCGAAGCAAGCCAACGAACAAGTGTTCAAACTTATAATATGCCTGAGATAGCTGTTGCCACAAGAGGTCATCAAGGTGCTTTAAAAGCGGCTCAAGCAAACCTATTAGGAAGTCAAGGTTGGGTTCAACTCCGAAGCGAGTTGAACAGCTACGACTCGTATGGACAGAAAATTTTCAAAAATCCATCTGAAGAACAAGAACAGACCCCAAAAAAACCAGAAATTAAAAAGGTAACAAAGGGAAAAAAAGATAAGGGGAGTAATTAAAAATGCAACTAACAACAATCGCAAAATTGGCGATCGCACCCGTATCTTTAATTAGTGGTTTAGGACTATTAGGTGCAAGTTTTACTACTACTCAAATCACACAAACAGTCACGCCTTATAGTTCTGAGCAAGTTATCGTTAACCAACCCCTAGCAGAACCCGCTAAATCATTACTAATGTTTGGAGGGAGTGCGATCGCAGTTTTGGGGACTGCCGGAGGAATATTTGCAGGTATTGAAGATTTAAAACGGAAAAATGGTACTCAACAAACCAACTTTACTCAAACAAATGCGTACCCGCAGCTTCCCTATGAAATTGCACCTGTACCTGCACTGCCACCTAACCAACAATCAGAACAAAGTTTAAGGCGCTCCCCTGCACAACCAGGTCAAGGTTTTGCACGACCGCCCGCACAGCAACGACCCCGCACTACTGTAAATCAACAGCAACGACCCCAAACTCAGCCTAGTCAACAACAACAGCAACAACAACAACGACAAGCACCACCACCAACAGAACGTTTACCAATACACTATGCACAGCCACCAGAGGCAAATCCAACAGCTTCTAACAACCCTGGAAATGTTAGAAATCCTGGTAATGCACGCGCATTGCAACCTGCTCAAAATGTAGACAAATTTGAAGAAATTAGAAACCTTTTATTAAGCATACCTACCTTACTAATTTATGGTAGCCAGGGAAGTGGGAAAACCAGTAAAGGAGGTTGGTTAGCAGCAGAGCATATGAAATTAGGTCACTTAGTACTGCTGGTAAATCCTTTAGCTAAGTGGAAATTTTTTGAAGGGATAAAAACTTACGGAAAAGGTATAAATTTCAAAGATGCTGCCGATGGCATCATGCTATTTGTTGAGGAAGCAAATCGCAGACTAAGACTAAGCGGAACTTCAGATTACAACCCATTTTTTGAGCAACATTGGGTGTTACTTTGCGATGAAATGACTAACTGGGAAGCAAAAATGCCAGTAGATGTCATGACATCTTTGATCGAAGTTTGTACACAATTATTGCGTCAAGCCAACATGAGCGTTGTGTTTACTTCACACGGGAAAACATTAACTTGCTTTGGGGGCAAGCAGGCGGGGAATGGAAAAGCTGATGTTTTAAAACGTCAATTCACAATGCTACGATGCGTTTCCAAATCAGATCCCAACATTGAAGGCGGAAAAACTTGTGCAGGGTACGCAAAGTTAGAATGGCTAGACGACGATGATCAAGAAAGATCAAGAAAAGTAGAAATTCCTTCAGGAATGGTTCCACCAAACCCCCAAAAAACCGCAAACGGTGTAACTTGGTATGACTTCCGCCCACTACTACCAGAGGAACCAGAAAGTATCGAAACTGACGACGACATTATCAATAGAGAACTAGAAAATGATGATGATGAAATATTGGCAGAAGAAGAAGAATTTACAACTTTCAGTAAATTCGTAAAAGACAACGATCTACGCCTTGAGAATTTCCAACCGCCTGATGAATGGGGCGATATATAACAGCGCAATTGGATACAAGCTGCGTTTGTAACACTGACCCGGCTTGATGTGGGATCGATGCCTACGTGCGCTTTTGCAACTCGACCACAGTTGCATCAACTTAAACCTACTTATTTTTTCCCATTTGCCATTTGTGGTCAGATGGCAAGTTCAACCATAGCTGTAAAGGATGAATAAAACATGGACTCAAGTTTAGTTCCTCAACAACGGGTACGCGCTCAAGATTTTCACGGGCAAGATGACTACATTGATCTCGAATACCGCCAAGTTCGGTACAACAGCCATGAAGAAGCTGTACGTAAAGCGCAGCAAGAATTGCACCAAGCAAAGCAACGGCTCAGAAGGATGGAGCGTAATATCGGGCCTGCAATACAATCAGGCTCCTGTGCTGCGATCGATGTTGCAGGTCAATTTGTTCATAATTCTAAGCCCTGGCGGTTAGGACAGGTCATCGGGTTTTGGGCAATGATCGTCGGTCTATGCACGATTGGCGGTTGGGCGTGGAATGCAGCAGTTGGAGGTACGGCGGCTGCGGGCAACTCTGCTGCTTTACCAGCCAATGCACCCACTGCAATGAAATTTGGTCATGCGGTAGTCAACGTAGGTAAACCTGTTGCTGGTGCAGTGTTTACAGGCGCTAGTCAAGGTATTGATCGCGGCGTGCGTGTCCAACTAACAGGCAGTGCAGAACCTCAAAGAAATGTAGCTGTACCAACTAATGTAACTCCATCTAGCAGCACTTTCGTACCAGTTGTGCCGATCGCCAATTATGCAGGGCAATAGTTAGAGCCGGATAAAGGAGTAGGTTTTAAACTACTCCTGATTTCTTACTTTTAATCAATTTATGACCATTGAAAATGCGTTGGATCATATTTCCGAAAAGGTCAATTTTAATTACAACTGCAATCGGAAGTTTACTGATTTTAGACTTGACCAAACCTGGCTACCGCCAGTTTGCATTAATCCCTGAACTGAAACCTCAAATACTTGATGTCGCTACAGATTTCTCCCAAACTGCAACAAAGTTTGGTCAGGACGCAACTAACTCTTTAATCACCATTCCTAAATCAAATTCCATCCCTTCATCTCAAGCCAAATCTCAAACTAAAGAACTTAAACCTTGTGCCACTCTCCTCGAAGGCTATAAGAAAAATTCAAAAGGTGAACCTATATGCAGGGGTATCGGTCAATCGATCTATTAGCTGAATTACCCGTTTTAGTTCAGTATCAAGAACTCAAAGAAAGGGAAAACTACGAAGAACAGAAACGGCTAGAACAAGAACTTAACCAACAAAAATATCAAAATGCGATTGCGCGGGGCCGTTTTGTATTATTCCTGGTAAATCTAGGAATGATTGCTGTAATTGCACTTCCGGCCGCTAATCAATGGGCTACCAAAGTTACTGGTTTAGCTGACGTTATACCAGAAGTACTGCAATCAATTCCCTCAATTCCAGAAATTTTTGAACGTACTGAAAGAAATAACCCAACCCAACAGAAGTTAGCAAGTGCAATTATTAACTACGCCCAACAGAAAAAATGGGTAATTAGAACTGGAGCCAAAAAGTACAACATTTTCTATGTGCGCGGGATGAACCCCGACGGCACACTGAATGACAACAAAGTTAATCAATTTAATGATATTCGAGTTGTTATTGAAATTGTCAACAATACGCCCCGCATTGTTGGGTTATGGGAAGCTACTGATGCCCCTGGTACTCACTACATTCAGAACCCCATGAATTCAGGTGGTGCAGCAGTAATTGTCCCTGGACAATACCATGCTTGGAAAATCGGTTTTCATAAGGATAATCCCAACCATCCAGCTTTAGTTCAAACAGGCGGAAGTGTAACCGTTGCTAGAAATGGTATTCCCTACGCGGGGTACTTTGGAATTAATCAACACGGTGGATACGATTACCCCAGAAACGATATTAAAGATGCTAGTGCAGGTTGTTTAGTTGGTAGAAGTGGCAAAGGTCAAGCCAAATTTATAAATCTACTAAACCAAGATGCTGACTATGTGAACGATCGCAATTATACGTTTTACACAGGAATTATTTCAGGCAAGGAATTAAAGCTATGAAATTAAAAAATATTGTTCTAATTTCTACTTTAAGTGCCATTGTTACAGCAACGGCGGGTGGTAAATTCTCTTGGGATGTTTCATCCTGGCAATGCAATTTAGCTTCCCCAGGCGCAAAACAATTATGTCTTGTAGAAAGCGTACCTTCAATTTGGGAGGGTGCTAAAAGCGGTTTTATTATTGGTGGTATTTTAGGTGTAGCTGGTTGCATTTTTATTAGTCGTAAGCAACAGTCATTACAGTTTCAAGTAGCTCAACCAAAACCAATTGGCGAAAAAATTATTTCTAATCATAGCGACGATGTTCACTGGGATTACTTGAGTGCTGGTATTTTAGTAGGTGCGATCGCATTCGCTGTAAGTGAACCTGTAAAGAACCAAGTAGTTAAGCAGATTAAAGTAGCTACTGCCAAAGTTCCTGTAAATATTGAACAGCTTTTTAACAATAGTAGATCTGTTGGTAATGTCGCCATCTGCACTGCTGAAGGTAATTGTTTACCTGATGGTTCAGGAACCCACAGCAATTTATACCTGCAAGGTGGTCATGTAGATCCTGGTAATGGCGTTTTTAACAGGGGTTTCTGTTCTGACCAGGGGCGCGGTAAGGATAATGCTGATGCCGATAATAAGTGCGTTGAACGAGTTAAAAGCCGCCTCAACAGAATAACTCAGCGCCTAACAGCCTCGGGAACACCACCACCACAACATCTCAATGCCTTTATCAACGCCACTGACCTGTGGAACCAAGCTAGTCCCAGAGTTAGCGATAATTTTCCTCAAAAATATAATCGGGCGCTACAGCAGGGAATGACAGAGTTAGCTGCAATTAAATGGGCGAGAGTTGAAGCTTTCCGCAATTGGCAAGGTCAATTAGATGCTGGCGGCTTGAGAAGAGTTTGTAGCAATTGGTCATTTTCTCAAAAGCAACAAGTTGAATTGGTTGGTTTAGTCTTTGGCTCTGAAGAATATATGAAACGCTGCATTGGTTATGACCAATCAAGGCGGGCTGACGCGATCGCCATCACACTTCATAACTACGGTAAATCTGCTGGTATCAGCCAAGTTGAAAGCACCCAACAATTAAGCAATATCAAATCTACCAATACAAAAGCCAAAGATTCCCATACTCAGTTAAGCGATATCCAATCTGTTAATAAAGATATCGTCATTGATATTCGCTACGCCACAGCAAACAACTTTATGGGCCAAAAAGTTTACCCTGTAGCCAAATGTTTGTTAAAGCCAACAGTTGCTAAAAAACTGTCGAATGTTCAGCAAGATTTAGCACAACTTGGACTTGGGTTAAAAGTTTACGACTGCTATCGACCATTATCAATTCAAAAACTGATGTGGAAAATAGTACAAGACGAGCGTTATGTTGCTAATCCTGCCACTGGTTCTAAGCATAATCGTGGTGCAGCGGTAGACCTAACACTGATTGATAGCAACGGCAAAGAATTAGAAATGCCGAGTGCTTTTGACGATTTTACAGAAAAAGCTCACCGAAATTACACAGGTAGCAGTACTCAAGCTCTCAAAAATTCATTACTACTTGAAAATGCCATGAAGAAACGCGGTTTTAAAAGTATCCCAACGGAATGGTGGCACTTTGAGTCACCTGATTGGAAGAAGTTTTCTGTGATGAATGTACCACTGTAGAACCACCAGATTTGCAATTTATCAACAAATTTTAATGGACAAAAAAAATGAAGATTCAAACTGTACTATTACTATCAAGCTTATTACTAACAAGCTGTACTGTCACCGCCCAACAAACCAAAGATAAAGAATGGGCTGTCTCTATCAAGCCGGATGGTACGGGCGTTAATATCCAACCAACTCAACCCCAAGCAACTACTTCTCCTACAACTTCAGTTACGCCTAATCCTGTATTTAGTCCTTCACCCAGTATTTCACCTAGTCCATTAGTTATAGCTACACCAACCCCCAGCTTTACACCTAAAATCACTCCCCAAAACATTGTAACTAAACCGTCGCCAGTACCAATTGTAACTCAACCAATAATAGAGCCTTGTTCAAAGTTCACTTATCAATCTCCTAGGATTTTATTAACACTGAAAAATGGCATACTTAGCAAAAAAGTAGCTATCCCTAGTTGTAAGATTCAATCATTTCTAATTACAGGAATATCAGGAGCAGAATTAATAGTTGATGGTGGCGGTGCTGGAGTAGCAATCATTAAAGGTAATAACCTTTTAACGCAAAGTTCTAAAACTACTAAAGGAATAGCTACATTAAGTCAGATGGTAGCAGGACAGTACAAAATAGAAATTGTTTCTAGAGAAAATAAATTTTACACTGTCATATTTGAAACCAAAAAAGGAGAATAAAATGTCAGATTTCACCGAACTATATTCAAACCAGGCTAATGATAATACAATGTCAAATCTACTTAAGGATAAAAACGGAAAAACACTCACAGGTGCAGCTTTACAAAAACGATTAACCAAACTTGCAAAGGAAAGTGCCGCTCAACAACCTTTGTTGGGAGTAGGAATGCCCGACCTTGAACCATTAAATTATGGAGAGAAAGCAGCAGAAGAGTTAGGCTGGCGCGAGCCAGAACCTCAATCATTGGGCATTGAAGTACTAACAGCTAAAATACTTGAAAAACTCAAACCAGCGGAAGAAAGTTTGGAGAGAAGAAGGGAGTTCGATCACAAGATTCAAGGTTTACTTTTAAAACTTAACGAAGGTCAGAGGCAAGTAGATTATCAAACAAAGATTGTTAATCAAACTTCATTGGTTCAAGCTACCGAAGATAATAACGATCCAACAGTTCCGTTAAAAGATTTGGCCGAACTATTGAAGGGTGTAGACGATTTAACTACCTTGGTTGTTGATCAAGACTTAAAACTCAACAAATTGGAAGATGAAATAAACAAGAATAAAATCTTTGGGCTTGCTGCTAAGAACCTAGCAGACGTATTATTGATTGGCAGCTTTGGTGGTGCGATTTTAGGATTTTGCTTGATGATATTGTACCCAAATCAGATAAAACTAGGAACGATGTATGGGTTTGTTGGTAGCGCATCAATTGCTCTGTTAGGCAAACTTAACCCCAGTCCCAATCAACAGAATAAATAAACGTTGTGGAATTATTTAATTTAAACTCAATAATTCCACAATCCCCCTTCTTTCTTTTTTAAGCCACTAATTATTGGTTACAACCTAAGCGATGATCGTGAATACGCAATTAACATTTTGGTTGCCTGGGAAATGCTCACCGAAAGTACGCCCTCGCGCCAGCGTAATCAACCAATCCCACAGCGCAACTATCAAGAAAACCAAAGCTCATGTTTACAACTGCCCCAGATACAAAGCATGGAAAAATTGGGCAATTTGTAGCTTATACCGACAGTTTCTCAATCAAAATAAATCAAATCATCAAATCCCTTTAGAACACATCGAAATTTTAATAGTGTTCGTTGGCAAGCATCGTGGCGATGGTGAAAACATGGTAGGTGCAGTTCTAGATTCTGCCGTACAAGCTAACATCATTACAGACGACTGTTTAAAGAATATACCGACAGGTTGTTGGGAGCATCGCTGTGCCAGTAACCCTAAAATTACGGGTACTTTAGTATTGATTAATCCCATTAATCCCACCTTAAAGAAATTAAATCCAGTTTGGGAGAAGTGGATTCTTAGCCAAACTGAAGAACCTCCAACGTTGCCAAAAAGTAGTAGCCGTCCAAAAAACAATAGACAAGTTAGCTAATTTTCAGTTAGTGAAATATGGTAGATATTGCGATCGCTTTAGAGCATCAAAATGCTAATTTGGTCACTTCACTTTTTTGTTCCAGTGTAATTTAATAAGTTACAAATTGAAGTGCGGAATGTGGGCTATAACCTAATATTTCTATGTCAATTCAACCTATGCAGATTTTTTACGATTCACCAATTAAGGTAAAAGCTGCCCAGTCTTTAGGATTAGGGTATTGCTTACGAGTTGCTAGCATCGCCATTCTCAAAGCATTGGCTTTATCTGGATTTTGTTGCAGATTGCGGTAAAATTCAACCATTAATAAAGTAGTCGCGCGATCGCTAACATTCCATAACGAACCGATCGCACTTGTCGCTCCTGCTGCTATAAAAGCGCGAGATAATCCAATAACACCATCTGCTGTAATTCGCCCTGTTGCACTCTCAGCACCACTCAAAACAACTAAATCAGCACTGAGTTCCATCTTCATGATTTCGCTAGCTGTGAGCAAGCCATTATCATTGCTTTCAGGAGCCAAAACAATTGCGCCAGGTACATCTTGTTCTTGAAAATTATTGAATGTATGGGTTGCTAAATGAATAATATTAGCTTGGGATAGTCGTTTGACAACAGCAGATTTGGTGGCTGCCTTACCTGTAAGAGCTTGGGTATTATAAAGACGTGCGATCGCACTAGCTTCTTCTTCAGTACCTGGTAAGGAAGGTAACTGCTGAGGCGGTTCACCAATTTGAGATGCAATACTGGGCATAGTAGGATTACCTACTATTAAAACATCAAAATTTTCCTGTTTGCGACGCTGTTTTCGTTGGTAAGTTAAATCTAAAACTTGGATAGAGGGAGCCGTAGAAATTGTATGTCGATCTATTAAGTATTTACCACCTTGATCTTGCAAAGCTGGAAACGGAACCAGGAACAGAGATCCTTGGGGAATGAAGATGACATGAGCATCTACCTCAGTTGGTAAGAGATCTACGATCGGTTCAATTAATAGTTGATGTAGTTGTTGTAAGCTTTTATTTTCACTATCTTCTTGAATGGGTTCTATCGTCAAAATACCTTTTAATCTTCTATTTCTGATCGTAGCTCCATTCCGGCTATTATCAATTAATTCTTCAAGAGAAACCTTTTTTTTTGACAATAAAGATTTTAGATCGACACGGCGTAATGCTATTTTACCTGTGGGATTAATTACCCAGATCAGAAGTTCTGACGATACATTAACTTTTTTACCCTTATCTAAGGAACTCTCCTCAATAATTGAGTATTGTACCAAGGTCGCTTTGTGTTGAGATGCAACTCTTTTGATTAGCTCGACTGTAGGTGAATTAACAGCTAGTTGATCGGTTGTTAGGGTTTGAGTTAATCCTTGGGTTATGCCCAAAGCGGAAAAATTAAAAGAAAAAGGCGCACTTGTAGCTACCAGAACGCTAATAAGTGGGAACAGCTTAATGAAACGTTGCATAAGCTCTTTTTTGACATGAGTTGGGTGCTATTTAATCTATATCTCTCAGCAATGCAGAGGTATGCACGATGTAATGGTAACTTTACCAGAATGATCGTCACATACCACTTCGGCAAAATTCACAGCGATCAGTTATCAGTTACCTGTTACCAAAGTCTATGACGGGGGATTGAACCCGCAGCAAATCGTCCTTCCACAAAGTCAGTGGGGGTCTAGTTCCTCCCAAGGTAGCTGTACAAAAAACTGGTCACTGGTCACTGAAGAAGATCGCACCTCCTAAAAACTGCATAAGTTCCCGATGCCCAGAAATAAGTAATGGCAGAAGGGAATACCTACATGATTCAACCTACAAATGGTCTAAGTTAAGTAGATCCACTTAAAAAACACAAAACCCTTATTTCCCCCTCCCTGTTTACACCGGAGGGGTTTTACCATTAATTAAGTTGACCTACTTAAATAGCGTATTCAGCTTTGTGTAAGATTTTATTAAATAAAAAAACTCTAGCAACCAGGAAAAATTTAATGTTTAAATCTCAAATGTTCCTCTCTATTTTGTTGACAACTACTCTGATTACTGTTTCTTTAGCAACTTTTCCGAATACAGCAACTACTACCCCCCCCTTTGGAAATTTTAAAAACTAAGAATAAAAATAAATCTTTGACTGTTACATGGAGTAGCATTGCCAACATCTTCAGCAGTAAAAAAAGTTTGTGGCGAGATATTTGTGCGATCGCATTTCATTCTAGTCTTAACAAAAGTTAATGCAGTGTCGATTACTTTTGTCCGACTACTTATTTAGTGATTCTGCTGTTTTCGCAATTGTTGATTCTCGCTTGATTTAGCTCTTCGTCGACTATTTTGGTAACATGAAATCTATCTATCTTTACATCGGCATTTGGACATAGTTGGCTCACCAATGATTTATAATTACCAGTCATGTCCAAGACGATCTTCTTCGATTTGAAATAATACTTTTTTGCCTTATTTCCGCATTACTTTTTTAATTAGTATGCTAAAAAAAATATAAAGAATATTATTTTAGCATACTAACTACGGGAAACCCGCTCCTTATGACCTATTTTCTCTTTCTTCTGTTAACGTTGACTGGAGACAAATTCGTATCCTGAAAGTAGTAGGTTGTACCCGATCAGAGAATTGCTTGAAAAGAGCGATCATCTCTTCATAACTGTTGTTCATAACTATAGGTTGAAATTAATATATTGCCATTACTAATTTTATAAAGATAGTATATTTTATGTGATATATTAATGGCATAACGTAATGGATCTTCGACAACTCAGCAAACTGGAACTTCGACAGTTGTGCTACTTTATGGCGGTGGTTGAAGCCAAAAACAACTTTAGCCGGGCGGCTGAACGCTTACATATCCAGCAAGCTCCACTCAGCCAAAGGATTCAGGCGCTCGAAAAAGCTCTTAAGGTCGAACTGTTCGATCGCAAAAAGCGTCCGCTTCAGCTAACACCAGCAGGAGAAGCGTTCTTAAAAGACGCTCGGTTAGCTTTAGATCAGATCGAACGCGCAATTGACCAGGCACAAAGAGCGAGTCGGGGTGAGATTGGACGGTTGGTCGTAGGTATAGGCAGTTCAATGGCTAACAGCCTTCTCCCTGACATTCTGCAACTGTTCCGCGCACGCTTCCCAGAGGTAAAACTGGTACTGCGTGAACTCATCCCGGATCAGCAGATTCAAGAACTGCGCGATCGCACTATTGATGTTGGGTTTGATAGTTTACCCAATGCCCATGAACAGCAAAAAGACTTAGATTTCCTGCCGATTCTCCAAGAGTCGATGGTCATTGCGTTACCCGAAACACACCCGCTTGCTGCCCACACGTCCATTCCTCTACAAGCCCTCGCGGATGAAGAGTTTGTTTTACCATCACCTGAAAATGTTCCCTTCTACACTCAGACAATTCGCCTCTGTCAGGAAGCAGGATTTTTGCCCAAGGTAGTTCAAGAGGCGACGTGGCTGATTACGGTTCTGGGTTTGGTTGCGGGTGGGGTCGGTGTGTCGCTATTGTCGAGCAATGTCCAAAATCTTCAGCGAAAAGGCGTTGTTTATAGAGCGATTAAGGGAGTGAATCTGACCAGAGAGATTGCAGTTGTGTGGCGACGGGAGGATTCATCGCCTGTCTTGCGCGAGTTCCTGAAAGTCATCAAGGATGTTAGTCACCTACACTTGCCGAGATGAAAATATTTCTGCAAAACACCAATTAACGTCAGGGTGTTAATATATCACGCAAAATATACTGATTTTATAAATTCAGGAATGACAATATATTAAATTCCTCCTATTGTTATTAACAACATCCATTCATTCTCAGCCGAGCAGCAACACACTGCCAGTGCGGACAGAGAAAAGGAATTATGATAGCTATGAGTAGAATCAACCGTGTTGCGATTGTGGGAGGAACCCACGGCAATGAACTGATAGGAATTTACCTAGTAAAAAAATTCGAGCGATCGCCCCAGAGCATTGCACGGTCAACCTTTGAAAGTTTTACTTTATTGGCAAATCCGAAAGCGTATGAAATCGGGAAACGTTACGTCGATACCGATCTCAATCGCTGTTTTCAACGCCAAGATTTGTCAAACTCAAATCTGAATAGTTATGAAGCACTTCGAGCCAAAGAAATTTACCGACTGTTTGGCATTGGAGGCAGCCAGCAGGCAGATATAGTTATTGATTTACACAGCACGACTTCTAACATGGGTTTAACCCTTATTCTCGCCAACCTCGACCCATTTAACCTCAGATTAGCGGCGTATCTCATATCTATAAACCCAAAGGTCAAAGTACTTTATCCTGCATCAAAAAATCAAGATAGCCCCCACCTAGACTCTATTTGTAAATTCGGCTGTACGTTGGAAGTTGGTGCAGTTGCAAATGGAGTATTGGATGCCTCTTTATTTCAGGAAACAGAAGCATTAGTCTACGCAATTTTAGACTATCTAGAAGCCTACAACCAGGGAATTTTTTCTGATATCAAAGGGCCACTCACCATTTATCAAAGCCCTCAAAGAATAGACTATCCCAGAAATGAACTTGGAGAACTTCAGGCAATGGTTCACCCGCAGCTTCAATTTAGAGACTATCAAGCCATTCAACCGGGCGCACCAATATTTTTGACTTTTGAAGGTGAGACTATAGCCTATGAAGGTGAATCAACCGTTTACCCAGTGTTTATTAATGAAGCAGCCTACTACGAAAAACAAACAGCTATGTATTTGACCGAAAAGCATCAAATTGCCATCTATAGCAGGAGTCAGGAGTAGTCAGCCCTATTTACCAATGCTTGTAGAGGTGCGATGTGCCTTAACCTCAGATCTTGCACCAATGTCAGTAAGACTTCACACCCGCCCATAACTCAAGTTCAAAGGCTAATATCGCGATCGCATCTGACACAGAAGAGAGAATTTCTCTGTGTTAGTTCCACCTCTATATAAAGTTTCTGTTCTGGCATATATTGACGCTGTTTGCTCACAGGTTACAGGTGAGCGATCGTTACTAATCCACGTTCGCCCGATTCCAGTTCAATTTTATCTAGATGTAAAATTTTGTTAAAAATAGCAAAAAATTAGCTTTTTGTCTAGATAACAACATAGCAGCACTTTAGATGTGAGCGATGTCCACTTCGACATAATTGCGCGTTAGCGAAGCAAACCCGTAGGTATCGTACTTTGAAAAACTGCATAAGTTCCCAAGGACTAGACATATGTGGTTTTAGTAGGGAATACCTACATTATTCAACTGAATTCTGAGCAAAGAGTATAGCTATAAAAAACCAGCATCAAATTATGGCTTGTAATATTTTTGCCAAATTTTAGGTGCTAATAGATATCCTCTTTGAAAAATTGAAACCAGAAATGTTCTAACCAGTAAACAAGATTTAATGACCATCGGTGAAATTTATAACCATTTGCAAAATCAATTGGATCTGAACCAATGCACAACTTTCCAGCCACATCAAAAAACCTGCAACAATTTAACCAGATTTACAGTAATCTAGGCGAACTCATTGGCAATACGCCTATCCTACGCTTTAAGCGGCTATATCCTGGGCATCAGGTATTAGCAAAACTTGAAGGTTTTAATCCTATTGGATCGATCAAAGATCGCGTAGCTTTCCACATGATTGACAATGCTATTAATCAGAAATTAATTAAAAAAGACACAGTAGTAATCGAGAGTACTTCAGGCAACTTTGGACTAGGACTTGCTGCCGCCTGTCAATTTCATCAACTTAAATTTATTGCTGTTGTAGACCCAAAAATTTCCCAAACTAACTTAAAACTGATGAAGTTGCGAGGAGCAAGTTTGGAAATGATTCTTAGACCAGATGAAACAGGCAACTACTTAGCACGGCGAATTGAACGAGTCAAACAACTGTGTCAACAAATTCCCAATCACTATTGGCCATGTCAATACAGTTCCCCAGAAAATCCTAACGCACACTACTACAAAACAGGCGAAGAGATAGTCAAGCAGCTTGACGGCATACCCCTTGATTACTTAATAGTAGCGACCAGTACAACAGGGACTATCTGGGGATTGAGCCGCCGCCTCAAAGAAGTTTACCCACATTTAAAGGTAATTGCAGTTGATGAACAAGGCTCATCCCTATTTGGCGGGGCACCCGCTCCCAGATATCTCAATGGCATGGGAGCGGGACACCCTCTGCCAGAGTTAGCCGTAAAAGCTCATCAGCAACAGATTGTTGACCAAGTTATCCGTGTGGATTTAAAAGAAGCTGTCCAAGGTTGTTATGACTTGTTAAATAGCGAAGGGATTATGGCAGGCGGTTCTGGTGGTGCTGTGATTGCTGCTTTAAAGAAGTTTATCCCCACCATATCGCCAGAAAGTTCGATTCTGATTATTCTTGCAGATCGTGGCGAAAGGTATTTGGACTCTTTTTATGACAAGGAGTGGGTAGAGAAAAAACTTTCTCCATCACCATTAACTCTTGCCGCCTAGAGCAAAAATAGCAGGATGTCAACCATTTCAACCTAAATATTTATTGATGCAATATGAGTGTTAATCAGACATTGCAACAGAAAATTCTTTACCTCAGTTCTTCTGACATCAAGCAATTGGATGGAGCGTCTTCCCAACTTTATCTAGAAGCAGTTAAGCAAGCACTGATCCTTCATGCCAATAGCCAAATTGTCCAACCCTTAAAGCCTTATTTGCGCTGGCGCGGTGATGACAACCATATTGCCGATCGCATTATCGCCATGCCAGCTTACTTGGGTGGAGAAAATCCTATAGCAGGTCTCAAGTGGGTAGGTAGCAAGCACGATAATCCCCGCAGCCGAAGCCTGGAAAGGGCTAGCGCCCTAATTGTTTTAAATGATTCCGATTCCCATTACCCAATTGCTGTAATGGAGGGGAGCTTGATCAGTGGGATGCGAACGGCTGCGGTTACTGCGATAGCTGCTCGTTACTTAGCTCCTGTTGAGTTTAACTTTGTCACCTGTATTGGTTGTGGGCCGATCGCCAGAATGCAACTATTTACACTGTTAGAACAATTTCCCTCTGTTACAACTATTCATCTTTTTGACTTCAATCCCTTGGCTACCAAGAACTTAGTAGAGTCTCTTCATCAACTCTTCCCAACAGTCAACTTAAAAATTGCTCCAACCGCAGAGGCTGCTGTGCGAGCGGGGCAAGTAGTAATTACCTGTACAGTTACGTCTCAACCTTACATTCCCTATGAATGGTTGCAAAAAGGGTGTTTCGTCAGCAACGTTTCTATTATGGACTTGCATAAAGAAGTCTTTTTACTAGCAGACAAAGTAGTAGTGGATGATTGGGAGCAGTCGAATCGGGAGAAAAAAGTAATTAATCAGTTAGTTGTAGAAGGTCGCTTTGACCGCCAACAACTACACGCAGAACTTGGTGAAATTGTGATCGGTAAACGTCCAGGTCGGGAATCGAATCACGAAACTATCGTTCTTAACCCAATGGGTATGGCAATTGAAGATCTTGCCTGCGCCCAAGCCATTTACCAAAAAGCGATCGCTACCAATGTAGGAACTTGGTTGTCCCTCTATTGAAGTGAATGTTGTCAGAAAGCGCGTTGCTTCGGACTTGTACAGTAAAACTTCTCTAAGAGTTTTTCATCCTCAACAGCAAAATACCAGCACCTGACTACACCCACCAAATTAGATCACCAATAAATACTTCAACTCAAGAAAACGAGTCTTTTCAATGTTAAATATATCTTTGCTTAAGAAAGTTCCTGCCTTGCAAAAGTATTACTGGCCACCAGTAAACCAGTTTGAAGAATTCAGCACAAATTTTTCAGAATTTTTAAAGCTGGGTTGTCAAAAACAGCAACATTACCTAGTAGAACTGAGAAACCAAGAAGAAGATTTATACAATCAGTTTCTTCATAACTCTTTAGCCCAAATATATGCTTACTGGCTTGGCTATCATGATAGCCCTTGTTATTTACAAGTAGATGAAGAAATAGAGATAAAATTGTGCAGTGCCAAATTTTGTTTAGAAACAGAACTTATCAAAAACGGATTAACTATAGAGCCAATAAAACAAAAACTTTCCCAAAGTGATACAGCTAATTATTTAAATACTCTCGCCATTAATAATCCAGGGATAGACCATCCTCTGTTTGATTACCTTCAAACCGCACCCAAGGAAGTTTTATTACGTTTTTTACTACACGAAGTCATGCGAAATGAGGTGGTAGATGACGAAGTTAGCCTCTTGGTATCCGGCTTACAAGGTGCATTCAAAATGGTGGCTGCTTCTAATCTTTGGGATGAGTGCGGACGGGGTAAGCTGTCTAATGCTCACACTTACTGGCTCAGACGATTGCTAGAAGCAATTAATGGTTGGCAAGAATTAGCTACTTACCGTCAAGTTAGCCCTTGGTTTTCCAAGATCACGTCCAATATTTTTATGATGCTTCTGACTCGTCCAGGGTATAAATTAGCTGCCTATGGCTATTTTCTTATGTCTGAAAGTGCCGTAGCTCCACATTTTCAGAAAATTTTAGCAGGTCTCGATCGCGTTGGCTTGATTCAGGAAGACATCAAAATTTACTTTGATGCTCATCTCAAGATTGATAAGTATCACGGACAAGAACTTGTAAATGCAATTGGTTACCAAAAACCAGATTTAACGCAGCCAGAAATTGACCTAATTCTATTAGGGACACATCTTTACATTGCTGGTGCCACTATGCAGTACGACAGAATGCTACCTGAGCTTTCTTCACAAAAATTAACTGGTATGAAAAGGCGAAATAACGAGCATAGAGGTTTACTGTCTTGGAATGATCTGAATTGGCAAGTGTCGCCATCTCCAATATTGAATGACGAGGTTAATTCTGTAGATTGCCCTTAATTGATCTTGCCATCAAGCATCAATGGTGATGAAACAAATATCAAAGCAGGTTCTTAGGAACAAGTTATCACTGCAAAACAAACTCATTTGGTAGGCGATCGCTTCTGATCGCATTTGGGAAGTTGCGATCGCATTTCAAAGATTACCTAATATCGAAACTCACAATTTGACACTGCCAAAAAATTTCTTGTTTTTTTATTTCCAGCCTAAAACGTTTTAATTTCTCACACTCCTTAACTATCATGCTGAACTTAATCTTGGCACTTTCTCCAATTTTCATCATTTTTATTGGAGTGCTTTTTTTCAAAAAAAGCACTTTACATAGCTCACTCGCTGCTTTAATATTCACTGGTTTAATAGCTGTTTTCGTCGAATCATTTAAAATTGATGTTTGGCAATTGTCTGAAGCAGTTCAATCAGCTATTATTCTCAGCCTGAGCGCCATTTTAGTGATTGTCCCTGGTCTTTATTTAAATACTATCGTTAGAGAGCAGAAATATATAGACAGGATGGCATTTGAAATTGGGAGAATGGAGATTACACCAGAAAATAAAGTTTTAATTTTGTTGTTAGGCTTTCTCCCAGCCGTAGAGTCATTAACAGGATTTGGCGTATCCCTATTTATCGGTATCCCAGTCTTTTTTAAGCTGTTTACTAGGGATAAAGCATTTAAATTATCTCTTTTAGGAATGAATATCATGCCTTGGGGAACTTTAGGATTAGCAACCGTTATTGGCTCGAATCTTATTCAATATCCTGTTAAAGAACTAGGAACAATTAGTAGTTTAACCAGTTTCTTTGTTTTTCCATATATAGCTTTGCTGGCTTTATATATAATTGGTGGCTTAGTTAGTTTAAAAAAATATGCTTCTAGAGCTTTAATACTAGGATTAACTTTTGATTGTATCCTATTAGCCAACAATTACTATCTTGCACCAGAGACAGCAGGGGTATTTGCGGGAATAATTACAGGCTTTTTAGGGATTTGCTTGTCTTATCAAAAAAATAAATTTAATTTTAATATTATCGAGCAACTTGAACGGATCAATTCCTTCCTTCCCTATGTTTTAATTTTAATTTTTATGAGTTTACTGCGTTTCATCCAACCAATTAATTATTTTCTCACTCATCTGCTCATTTTAAAAAGTGAAAATGTTAGCCTGAGCGTTTTTACTAATCCAGGGATTGTTTTATTATTAGTAGCTTTAATTATGCAGGCTATCCAACCCGTATCTATTTCTTTAGGTGAAACTTTGAAAAAAGCTCGACCTGCTTGTTTAACTATTCTCTGTTTCTTATTGTTATCTAGAATGATGCTGGAAACGGGAATGATTAAACTAATCTCTTTAAGCATATCTAGCTATGCCAGCCAAAATTTCTTCTTATTCCTTTCACCTTTAATTGGAATGTTTAGTGGTTTTATCACAGGTTCAAATGTAGGCGGAAATGCACTGCTAATCAGAACCCAGAGTGAGATTGGTCAACAATTTGGGCATAACCTCGCCTTTGCTGCGGCTCATAATAGTGGAGCCGGACATATGGTGTTTTCCTCAATACCCATGCTGATTTTTGCGATCGTTATTGCTAAAGATCTAAAAAATTTAGAAAGTTTAGATGTGCGAGAAGGTCATTTGCTTAATTTTACTCTCAAAGCGGCGATCGGCATTTACATAGCGGTTTTGGGAGGTTTACTGATTTTAGTCTCAAGTAATTTGGACAATATTTTATTTTGATATTTATGCTTGCTAGAGATGCAGACTGCTGAATAGGTGCATAAGTAAATGAATTCCAGAAATATGTGGATTTAGTAGGGGAAATCTCAAAAAATTAACTCATGCTGAAAAATAACAAAACATATCGGCATAGTTATTAAACATTTTTGTCGCCTACTTGCATAAGTCCAAATTTACCAGAGATATAGAAGTATGTAGGGAAAGCTGAGAACTAAAACTAGGAAATATTGCTAAAACATTTTCTGGGATTATTAGTATTTCACTCAAAGTTATAACTCCCTACCAATGTCTACCTAATTTATCTTACTTTGCTATGAAACTTTCATGGATTGCTCCTCTGACATTACTAGCTCCTTTATGCCTAGCTAACTCAGTAACAGCTTCTAATTTCACCTCGCCAAAACCGCCAAAACAGTTATCTCCCCAATCTACACTTATAGCTCAATATAGCTGGAAGCAAGTTACTTCATCTACAGGAAAGTTTACTGTCAATATGCCTGGTAAACCAACTGAGAATACAGGCAAAGATGAAGATGGATTAACTACCCAATCATTTACATTAAATAGTGATTCTGGATTTTACTCAGTTAGTTACCTTGATTTTTCGCAAATGGGTGAAATCAATTCTGTTCAATCTCAACAACTTTTAGATGGGGTAGCATCTAAGTTTTTAGAAAAATCTGGTGCTAAATTATTAAATAATCGCAGCATCACATTGGCTGGCTATCCTGGTCAAGAATTCACTTTTGCCATCAATCCCAAGATTACAGGAAAAGGGCGCGTGTATTTGACTAATAACAAATTATATATCTTAATGGCGGTTGCGCCAGAGGTAGCTAGTTTTAACACCTTCTTAAATTCGTTCCGTCTGCTCGCATAACTATCAAGTAAAGGTTTAGTTGTTTGATCTGGTGGTGCAGGACTCACAAAAAGAAGTTGTAAAAAATTATTAAGAAACGCAGATTTTTGTCCTTCCCCACCTGATTAACAAACAGGATACCCACCAAATTAACTTTGGGATTATTGAATTTAGAAAAAACTCTAGCAATAGGAAAAGTTTAATGTTTAAATCTCAAAGCTTACTTTCTATTTTGTTGGCAACTACCCTGATTACTGTTTTTTTAGCAACTTTTCCTATTCAAGCAACTACTACACAAAATTTAGAACTTTTAAAAACTAAAAATCAAAATAAATCTTTGACTCTTTCATGGAGTAGCATTGCCAACATTTTCAGCCGTAAAAAAAGTAAAAAAGGTTCGCGCGGAGAAATTTGCCCGATCGCACCAAAACAACTCATCGATCAAAGCTCCTCTGATGATAGTGAGGAAGAGATTCAACAAGTTTGGAGCGATCGCCCTTTATTTTTCTGGCAAATTAAAAAAGGAATTGCACAGAAAATAGAATTATTTATTCCAGGGGATAAACAAGCAATTTGGCAGCGAGAAATTAAATTAGGAGAAACTAATATTATCTATGATGGAGAACCTTTGCAACCAGGTCAACTGTATCAATGGCGGTTAACAGCTAAGGCTCCGTTTACGAAAGAAAGAAGCGTCAATTTTCAAGTGATGGAACAACAGCAGCGCGATCGCATCACGGCAGAATTGGCACAACTAGAGGCGCAACTCAAGCAGAAAGCAGCATCGGTGGAAGTTATTGCTCTGGAGAAAGCAAATTACTTTGTAGAAAAAGAATTATGGTCAGATGCACTACGGGAATTATATTCAGTGCCAACACCTTCGGCGGAATTAACTCAGGCAGTTGCACAAATTCAAAAGAATGATTTCTGCCCGCGATAGCACGGATCGCTCTCACTTCTTTAGTTAATAGTCACCCAAAACTGGAGATATGAGTGCGTTTCCCCCTGCCCCCTGCCTCCCTGCATAAGTTCCTATTGCCTAGAAATATATATAAGTAGGCAATGTTATACAAACTCGCTTAGGCATTAATTGCTATGCAATTCTCAATAATTCAACTTAGAGCCAAAGGTTTGCTAATCTTAGCTATTACTACCCTTACCGCTACTATTGCTGGCTCTGCGGCTTTCTTACCAGTACCATCAACGGCATCACAGGTATTGGCGCAAAGTGTATCCGAGCAAAAAGCTGAAGCAGATCAATTATTACAGCAAGGAATCAAACAGTATCAACTTAGTCAATTTGAAGCAGCGTTACAGTCTTGGGAACAAGCACTGATTATCTATCGCCAAATTAAAGATAGAAAAGGCGAGGGACAGTCTCTGGGTAATCTGGGACTTGCTTACTCTGCTTTAGGAGAATACACCAAAGCGATCAAGTACCACGAGCAATCTTTGGCTATTGCGCGTGAACTTAATGATAGAAAAGGTGAGGGAATGGCTCTGGGTAATCTGGGAATTGCTTACTCTGCTTTAGGACAATACACCAAAGCAATTGATTACCAGCAGCAACGTTTGGCTATTACCCGTGAAATTAATGATAGAAGAGGTGAGGGACAGTCTCTGGGTAATTTGGGAATTGCTTACGATGCCTTAGCAGATTACATCAAAGCGATAGAGTACCTCCAAGAAAGTTTAACTATTTCCCGTCAAATTAATGATAGAAGGGGTGAGGGGCAATCTCTGGGTAATTTAGGAAATGCTTACTATGCTTTAGGAGACTACACCAAAGCAATTAATTATCACCAGCAACGTTTGGCTATTGCCCGTCAAATTGATGATAAATTAGGTGAGCGAAAAGCTCTGGGTAATCTGGGAAATAGTTACTCGGCTTTAGGAGAATACACCAAAGCAATTGATTACCAACAGCAAAGTTTAATTATTGCCCGTCAAATTCAGGATAGACAAGGTGAGGGACAGTCTCTGGGTAATTTGGGAAATATTTACTCGGCTTTAGGAGACTACACCAAAGCGATTGATTATCAGCAGCAAAGTTTAACTATTGCCCGTCAAATTCAAGATAGAAGGGGTGAGGGAAAAGCTCTGGGTAATTTGGGAAATATTTACTCGGCTTTAGGAGACTACACCAAAGCGAGCGATTACCAGCAAGAACGTTTAGCTATTGCCCGTCAAATTCAAGATAAAAGGGGTGAGGAAGCAGGTTTGGGTAATCTAGGAAATATTTACTCGGCTTTAGGAGACTACACTAAAGCGATTGATTACCACGAGCAAAGTTTAACTATTGCCCGTCAAATTCAAGATAGAAGGGGTGAGGGACAGTCCCTGAGTAATCTGGGAATTGCTTGCTATGGCTTAGGAGACTACATCAAAGCGATTGATTACCAGCAGCAAAGTTTAACTATTGCCCGCAAAATTCAAGATAGAAGGGGTGAGGGACAATCTCTGGGTAATCTGGGAATTGCTTACTATGTCTTAGGAGACTACATCAAAGCGATTGATTATCACCAACAACGTTTGGCTATTGCCCGTAAAATTCAAGATGAAGACAGCGAGGGAAAGGCTCTGGGTAATCTGGGAATTGCTTATGATGCTACAGGAGACTACACCAAAGCGATCGATTACCATCAGCAAAGTTTGGCTATTGCCCGTAAAATTAATGATAGCGAAAGTGAGGGAACGGCTCTCAATAATTTAGGAGTTGCTTTCAAAAACTTGGGTGATTTGACCGCAGCAGAGAAAAATCTCAGAGAAGGAATTGCTGTTTGGAAATCCTTACGTGCTGTATTAGGTAATAAAGATGAATTTAAAATCTCAGTTTTTGAGGAGCAAGCTAGAACCTATCGAACTTTACAACAAGTTCTCATTGCCCAAAATAAAACAGATGCTGCCTTAGAAATTTCTGAAGCAGGCAGAGCCAGAGCTTTTGTTGATTTACTCTCTAGAACAATCTCTCCTAACGCCAACACGCCATTAACTGCTTATAACCCCACATTGGCGCAAATTAAAGCAGTTGTCAAAACTCAAAATGCTACTTTAGTTCAATATTCAATTATTTACAACGATTTTAAAGTTGGCAATAAACAACAAGTTCAAGAATCACAACTTTATATATGGGCGATTAAACCGAATGGAGAAATCAACTTTCGCACGGTTGATCTCAAACCATTATGGCAAAAACAAAATACATCTTTAACAGAACTTGTTAACAACACCCGCGTCTCAATAGGAGTGGGCGATCGCGCCATTTTTGATACAGAGTTTCAAAATCCGGTTAATCCAGAAAAACTTTCCTCTAACTTAAAACAACTACATGAACTATTAATCAAACCTATTGCAGACCTTCTTCCTACTGACAGCAACCAGCGTGTAATTTTTGTCCCCCAAAATGAACTCTTCTTAGTTCCCTTCGCTGCACTCCAAGACGCGCAGGGAAATTACCTGATTGAAAAACACACAATCTTAACTGCACCATCAATACAGGTACTAGAACTCACCCATCAGCAACAGCAGCGTGTTGGCAAATTACCTACAACGTTCGGACAAACAGATGCTTTGGTTGTAGGAAATCCCACCATGCCTAGTGTCGCGATTAATGGTGGAGAAAAAAAACAACAGTTAGCTTCATTACCAGGAGCCAAACGAGAAGCAGAAGCGATCGCACCTCTGTTGCGTACCAAAGCTCTTACTGGTAATACAGCCACCAAAGCTAATATTATCGCACGATTACCTCAAGCTAAAATTGTGCATCTAGCAACACATGGCTTATTTGATAGCTTTCAGGGATTACAAAGTTCAATAGCACTCGCACCGGAAGGTCAAGATCAAGGTTTACTCACTGCCGAGGAAATTCTCAAATTAAAACTCAACGCAAATTTAGTTGTTCTGAGTGCGTGTAATACAGGTAGAGGGAAGATAACAGGCGATGGTGTGATTGGACTATCGCGATCGTTATTTATCGCAGGTACTCCCAGCGTAATTGCCTCACTTTGGTCTGTTCCTGATGCACCTACGGCTGAGTTAATGACAGAATTTTATACTAATTTGAATCAAAAGAAACTCAATAAAGCTCAATCTTTACGCCAAGCTATGCTCACAATCATGGAAAAAAACCGCAACAACCCAAAAGCGTGGGCAGCATTTACCCTTCTTGGTGAAGCGGAATAATTTAGCCGTCAGCTATCAGCATTCAGCTATCAGCTATAGGTTTCCGCTTCTGGGCGGGTTTAATCAACATATCTGCCATCATATAAAACTCCCCTTGTCCCCTTGTCCCCCTGCCTTTTACTCTAGGAGAATAAACAATGCCTTCTCGCCGTCACTTCTTACAATTTGCAAGCTCAACATTAGCGACTTTCGGGTTAAGTCATCTCGATATTACTCAACAAGGAAACCGCTACGGTAAAGTTCTTGCACAAAATACACCACGCAAACTAGCTTTATTAGTCGGAATTAATACTTATCCCAACAACGAAAGATTTAGTAACCTCAATGGGTGTGTCACAGATGTAGATTTGCAAGAAGCTCTTTTAATTCATCGTTTTGGCTTCAATAAAAAAGATATTTTGAGATTAACCAGTGATGCAACACGCGATAAATTACCAACTCGCAGCAACATCTTACAGGCATTTGAAGATCATTTAATTAACCAAGCAAAAACAGGAGATGTTGTAGTATTTCATTTTTCCGGTCACGGTTCTCAATTAGCCGAAATCGATCCTTGTAGAAACATTGATTTTAATAGTACCTTAGTACCAGCAGACGAAACCCAAAATGGTGTTGTTCAAGATATAATGGGACGCACATTATTTTTATTAATGTCCCGTTTAAATACAGAAAATGTTACTGCCGTACTAGATAGCTGCCACTCTGGAGGTGGCACTCGTGGTAACTATAGAATACGTTCAATAACAGGGGAGGGATTACAACCTAGCCCTGAAGAAATTGCTTATCAAAAAAGTTTAATGGAGCAATTAAAATTATCTCCAGAAGAACTAGCTCGTCGGCGCTGTGCAGCCGTAGCCAAGGGTGTTGTCATAGCTGCAACCCAACCAACACAAGAAGCTAAGGATGAACAATTTAATGGTTTTTCTGCGGGTGCATTTACTTATTTACTGACGCAATATCTCTGGCAATCAACTGATAATGTCGGCAATACCATAGAGAAAATTAAGCCGACAATGACTAGGAAATACGGTCAAGAACCTTTAGTTGATGGTAACAAAAATACACCCCTTTATTTTATCAATAAATCTGTTATTTCCACCGATGCTGTAATTACCCAAGTTCAAGGCGAACAAGCAACATTATGGTTAGGAGGAATAGACAATCAAAGTTTAGATACTTTCTCGTCAGGCGCGACATTTACCGCTGTTAATTCTTCGGGACAACCCCTCGAAGTCTTAGAATTAACATCCCGTAGCGGTCTAATAGGAAAAGCAAAAATTGACAAAAAATCTGCTCTCCAACCAGGTATCCTGTTGCAGGAAAGCAGCCGTGTTATCCCACCAGATTTAAAGTTAAGCATTGGTTTAGCTCCTTCTTTGGGAAACGAGGCAAAAGCAGTCAAAGAAGCATTATTAGAAAATAAGCGTTTACAACTTATTTCTGCACAATCTGGAAATATCTATCCACAAAAAGTGGATTATATTTTCGGTCGCATGACAAGTGATATTAAACAACAAATACCAGCCTCACAAGCAGTTAATTTACCTTCATTAGATAGTGTAGGATTATTTAGCGAAGGATTAGAACCAGTAGCAGAATCATTTGGCAAACCAGGCGAATCCGTAACAGCAGCCGTAGCGCGTCTACAAGTTAAATTTAAGTCTTTGATAGCAGGTTATCTCATCAGGAAAACTTTAAACGCTAAAGCTTCTAATTTAGCGGTAAAAGTATCACTAAATTTAATAGAAGAACCATCAACAGTACTAGCAATGACTGGTAGTGGAAAAACGAGAGATAGTCAAAAATTATCAGCATTTTATCCAAATAGATTACCACTCAATAAGTTATTTCAATTTCAAGTTACTAATCATTCTCCTAAAGATCTATATATAGCTAGTCTACTGATAGATTCTACTGGTGATGTATTAATAATATTTCCTTATCATTGGTCAATTGACGATGATTCGATGCGTTTAGCACCTGAAGAGACAAAAATAATTGGCAGTTCTAACGATCTTAAGTTAAAGGCGATCGCCTTTGGTAGTGCTGAAGCTGTAGTGATTGTTAGCCGTAACTCACTAAAAAATAGTGTGAATACTTTAAAAGCTTTAGCAGAAGAATTGAAGCAGCGAGGACAACTTAGAGATAAAAATGGAGAACCCGTCCGCAGTCCGATTCCCTTGAGCAATCCCATAGACTTAATGGAAGACTTACTAGGCGATTTGCGCGATCCTCGTGGTGGTGGAATTAACAAAACCAAGATAGACGCATCAAACACTGCTACTTTATCACTTAGCTTTGATGTGGGTTGATTAAAAATATAACGGTTGTAATGTCGATGCCTACCACAATAACTAAATTAACTGTATTAATCCTGATATTAGGTATTGTTTCCCTACCTAATATCAGCAATTATTTGCCTAAATCACAGGTTTTAGCACAATCTGTATCTGACCAAAGATCCGAAGCAGATCGCCTTTATCAGCAAGGTAAACAGCAAGTTCAGAAAAGTCAATATCAGGCTGCGTTACAGTCCTTTGAACAAGCATTAAAGGTTTATAGGCAAATAAAAGCTCGCTCCAGCGAAGCATTGACTATTAACTATATTGCCTTAGCTGAAAATCAATTAGGAAATCATCTCAAAGCACTTGATTTATATCAGCAAGCTTTAACTATTTTTAAAGAACTTGACGATCGTTGGAACGAGGGTACGACTCTCAATAACCTTGGAATCGCTTATGTGAATATGAGTCGCTATAATCAAGCATTAGAATTATTTCAGCAAGCTTTAGCAGTTCGTCAAGAAGTCAATGACAAAGAAGGAGAAGGGGTAACACTCAACCAACTTGGACTCTTGTATCAGGACTTGGGTGATAAACCCCAAGCCTTAAGATTCTTCCAACAAGCTTTAATTCTGCGTAAAGCAGCTAAGGATTCATTAGGGGAAGCATTAACCCTTAATGCTCTTGGATTATACTACCGCAATTTAGAACAGTATCCTCAAGCAATAGAGCATTATGAACAAGCCTTAACTATTTTCAAGCAATTTGGCGTTCGTAAGGGTGAAGCAACAATACTCAATAATCTAGGCGATATTCAATTAAATCAAAATCAATATCTGCCTGCACTAAAACTTTTTCAGCAAGCCTTAAACATTTATAAAGAAATTGGGGATCGGGCTTCTCAAGGAACTATTTTAGGAAATATTGCCAGAGTTTATGCTACTCAAGGTCAGACCCAACAAGCACTAGAATTTTTTCAAAAAGCATTAGTTACCCTTAGAGATGTAAACGATCGTCTCGGTCAAGCAAGGCAATTAAAAAATAGGGGAAATACGCTTTATCAGGATGGAAAGCTTGTAGAAGCTGAAAGAAACTTACGCGACGGAATAGAAGTTTTTGAATCACTACGAGAAAAATTAAGTGATGCTAATAAAGTTTCCATTTTTGAAACGCAAGCTACTACTTATCGCTTATTACAAAAAGTTTTAATCGCTCAGAATAAAACTAATGAAGCTTTAGAAATTTCGGAACGAAGCCGTTCTCGTGCATTAGTTGAGTTGTTATTACAAAAAAGCTCTACTAACATTGATTTTAAATCATCTATCAAAGTGACATCAATTGAAGAAATCAAACGAATTGCCAAAGAACAGAAAGCAACTTTGATTGAATATGCAATTGTTCCAGCTAAGTTTTCATTTCAAAACTCGGAAACTGAAGACAACTCAAATTTATACATTTGGGTAGTTAAACCTACAGGAGAAATTAACTTTCGTGTTGTTGATATTAAACTTTTTTTACAACAAAAAAATACATCTTTAAAAGAGCTTGTTACTACTAGCCGTGAATCTCTTGGGGTTAGAGGTATTTTTGATACCGAATCACCTAATCCTATTGATGAGAAAGAACAACTCCAACGCTTAAAATCACTTTACAATTTATTAATTGAACCTGTTGCTGACTTGATGCCAACTGACCCTAATCAGCGCGTCATTTTTATGCCTCAAAGTGAGCTATTTTTAGTTCCGTTCCCTGCATTGCAAGATCAACAAGGAAAATACCTAATTGAAAAACACACCATTGTGACATCCCCATCCATACAGGTACTAGAACTGACTCACAAACAACGGGATAAGGTCAAGCAAGCTGCTCTCAATGATACTCTTGTTTTGGGAAATCCTACCATGCCCAGTGTCGCGCCTAAGATTGGGGACAAACCTAAACAATTAACAAATTTACCAGGCGCAAAAAGGGAAGCAGAAGCGATCGCACCTCTACTGAATACTAAAATACTTACTGGCGACGAAGCTACTAAAGCCAATGTGTTAGCGCGACTTCCCCAAGCGAAATACGTGCATTTGGCGACACACGGTTTATTTGATGATTTTCAAGGGTTACAAAGCGCGATCGCACTTGCACCCACTCAAACTGATAACGGCTTACTCACTGCGGAAGAAGTCCTCAACCTAAAACTTAATGCCGAGTTAGTTGTTCTTAGCGCCTGCAATACTGGAAGAGGACGTATTACTGGGGATGGCGTAATTGGAATATCGCGTGCTTTCATTAGTGCAGGTGTTCCCAGTGTAATTGTATCGCTGTGGTCAGTTCCTGACACACCAACCGCCGAATTAATGACAGAGTTTTATCGTCAACTCAAACAAACAGGAGATAAAGCAAAAGCCTTACGCCAAGCTATGCTTCTCCTTAAGGAAAAGTATCCTAATTCTCCTATAAAATGGGCGGCTTTTACGCTTATTGGGGAGGCAGAATAGGATAGGGAGATGGGAAGAAAAGCCTTATTTAGAAAAACTTTTCATCTCTTCTCAACAGCCTCAAAGCTAATAGACATCGCTGCCAACTCCTGCACATTAACGACAGCAACATTTTTACCCAAACTCATATTGGTATCGCTGCTAATTTTACTAAAATCATTATCTATATCCTCAATTATATCTCTTGTCCCCCGCCCTCGCACCTTTTCTGGTTCGGCAATAGAACGTAATGTTAATAAAGTTTTCTCAAGCGGATTACTGCTAGCAATTACTAATACTTCTACTCTACCTAGAGGTGGTGATACTTCTAATTGATAGTCATCTGTATCTAATTGCGGAATTTCTAAAGTTTTACCTGCTGGCAATAAAGTATCTTTTTTGATAGCATTCCAATTATCAGGAAAAATAATTGACATTTCTCCACTGGCATCAATGACTAAAATGGCAACATATAAATCACGATTCTCTCCATTCGTTACTTGAAACTTTAAAGGTGTTCCTACAGGTAGATGTAATTGATGAGATAATACTTTGGATACACTGGGAGAACTTTGCTGTTTGGTACGCCTACCTCTAACAGGAAAAGAATTGACAGGTATATCTTCCCCATCACCCGGAATCATTTTCGCAGTAACATTTAATCGAGATGAACTAGGATTAAGAATTGTTTTCAATAGTTGCACTGCTAACAACGATTTTAACTTAGGTTGCAGACGAATAACCGCTTCTGTAATTGATTCGTTGGTATTTCCAAAAGAGTTAGGGATTGCGGTTAATGTTGATGTAAATAAACCTAAGCTACCCATGTCGGGTTTTAAGGAATTTTCTAATTGAAACTCCAGATTATCAGCAGTAATTTTACCAAAAATGTAATTTACTTCTTTTTCCTGCTGTAAGGGAAAGGCTTGAACCCGCTTGAGAGCATTTAGGGCTTTTTCTGCTGGGATTTGCTCATTACCTAAAGATATATCTAAACCAATTTTTAAGTGAAAATCTTTAGGTATTGGTTTAATCACTTCTTGTAACAGTGTTCCCGTTCCTAAAAAATGGGGTTTTTCAGCATTACGCAATTTGCCCCAAGCTGTTAATCCTTGCCGAGATTTTGGTTCTAAATTTACCTGTCCAATTGACTCACCTCGCTCGTTAATAATACTAAAAATAGTAACTTCGTTAAGAGATTCCAAGCTATGAGAATTAATTCCACCTAGCCAAAGTTCTGCTCGTTCGCCTTTTATTTTAGTAACTACTGCTTCGGCTGGAGGCTTAATTTTATTAACAAAATAAATCGGCTGTTTGCTAACATTGCTCCCAGGTTTATCTTCCCATTCAGGATTTTGATCTGTTCCATCGCGTTGGGCAATTTCAGTAGCAGTACGAGAAATATTAATTAATGCGCTATCTAGCGATTCATTTCCTGGTTGTTGCCAAAGATATTGTGTGAGAGCATAAGTAAATGCTCCTGCACTAAAATCTGTGAATGGAGCATCTGAGGCTAATTGATCGCGTTTAGCAGCAGCAATTACTACGCCTTTGGGTACTCCTTGTCGCCGCTTTTGTTTAAATTCTTCAGGTGTAAGATTTAATTCCTTGAGCCATTGTTGTTGATATTCTATTTCCTCAGAACTAGGTTTGACTTGCTTTCCACCGTTTAAACTGCGTATTGTCAAATTACCGCGTTTTCCTCCTCCAGAATGACAGCTATCTAAAACTACTGTGACGTTTTCTGTTTTTAAAGCTGACATTAATAAAAATAGTGTGTGTCCCATAATGTCATTGACAACGCCACCATTAGCAGTGCGATCGCTCAATGATAAGTTATTATCAAATGGCACAAGCGTACTATTAACACAATTAGATTTGCTATCCTGAAAATCACAATCAGCATCGTACACTTGGGAACCATGTCCAGAAAAGTGAAAAACAACTACATCCCCTGGTTTGGCTTTATTAATTAAATGTTTTTCAAAGGCTGTGATAATCCCTTTACGGGTAGCTTGTTCATCTTTTAAGATTAAAATATTTTTACTTTTAAAACCATAACGATGAATTAGCAAGTTTTTCTGCAATTCTATATCTGTATGACAACCTTTTAATTTACCGCCAAGAGGATAATTATTAATTCCTACTAACAAAGCTAGTTTTTTACCGGAACTTTGAGCTAAGGCGCGATGAGCATTGTCACCTTGTAGTTTAAGATCTAGTTGACTAATACCTAATGTGGCTAAAGTAGAGCCTGCAAATTGTAGAAATTGGCGACGTTTTAGCATATATTTGAGGAGTCAGGAGTCAGGAGTGAGTCAGGAATAGTAGTTATATCAAGTCCGCTTCTATAGTTATAGTTTGTAGTAGGAACTTTAGTTTCTTTCATCTGGTGTGATATGAGGACGCGCATTCCTCACTACTGTAGAGACGCGAAATTATGCGCTTCGCGCCCCCGCTAGGGTACGCGTCTCTACAAGCGGACATGATATTAGATTTTCTTTTATCAATTTGAACTTAACTGTTGTTGAGCTTCTTTGAGTGCTGATTGAGCTTTTTCGTAGTTAGGATCGATCGCTAATGCTTGTTGATAATTTTTAATAGCTTCTGCTAAATTGCCTTGTTGATGCAATGCTAACCCTAAAGCTGTATAAACAGAAGCGTATTTTAAACCAAGTTGAATAGCTTGACGATAATTCGCGATCGCTTCTGACATTTTATCTTGCTGATGCAATGCTAATCCTAAAAAGTAATAAGCTAAAGAATATTTATTGTCAAGTTTAATTGCTTGACGATAATTTGCGATCGCACTATCTAATTTGTTTTGGTCATATTCGATATTTCCTAAACCCACATAAGCTGGCGCGTATTTAGAATCGAGTTTAATTGCTTGGTTGTAAGCTGTTTCAGCATCTTCCAGCTTATCTTGATAATACAATACTTTACCAAGTTGATTGTAAACGGGTGCATATTCATAACCAAGTTTGATGGCTTGGCGATATGCGTCTTCAGCTTCGTTATATTTCTCGGCGTTAGATAACGCTATACCGAAATGGTAATAGGCATAAGCATATTCAGGATCGATTTTAATTGCTTGACGATAAGCTGCAAGAGCTTCATCTGAACGCTTGAGATCGTCCAAAGCATTGCCTAAACCAACGTAAGCAGGGGCATATTTAGAATCAATTTTGATAGCTTGACGATAAGCTGCGATCGCTTTTTCTAGTTGCTCTTGAGCATAGAGCGCATCGCCTAATCTGTTATAAACTTGAGCATATTTATAACCAAGTTGCAAAGATTGATTATAAGCTGTTTCAGCTTGTTTATATTCCTCAGTGTTATACAAGGCAATGCCTAAATAAAAGTAAGCAGGTGCATACTTGGGGTCAATTTTGAGTGCTTGGCGGTAAACAGCTATTGCTTCGGTGTAACGGTTTTGTTGCTCTAAAGCGGTTCCTAAACCAATATACGCAGGAAGATACTTAGGGTCGAGTTTGATAGCTTGTCGCCAAGCAGTTTCAGCTTCGGAATATTTTTCCGCCTCCATTGCAGCAGTACCTTGTTCAATTGACTGATCGAAAGTTTGAGCAACTGCTATATGTGGAGTTGTTACCAGAGATAATGTTAGTAACAAAGCTAATATTTTGGGAGTTCGCATAATTCACCTGATGGTATAGGTTGTCTCTTCTATATGTCTATATCTCTGGTAGTTTTGAACTTATGCAATGCGATGATTTAGCCTGCGCCCTGGCTTGCAATCGGCAAAACTCAATGCCTCTGTACCATTGGAAGTTCAGAATTGATATATTAGATACAGCACAACATGAAGGTGTATAAAATATTTAATGGGATATGCCAGCCAAAGACATTTATCATGACTGTGTAAAAAATGCTCTCATCAAAGATGGTTGGATAATTACCCATGACCCGCTCAGTTTAAAATGGGGTAAGAAAGATATGTACGTTGACTTAGGAGCAGAGCAACTCCTAGCTGCCCAGAGAGCCGAACAAAAAATCGCTGTCGAAATTAAAAGTTTTACTGGTCTATCTGAAATGAGCGATCTAGAGAAGGCGATTGGTCAATATATTGTATATCACGACGTTCTAGCCCAAGTTGAATCCGAGCGAAAACTTTATTTAGCAGTATCGGAAGAAGTTGCGACAGGACTATTTGAAGAACCTATTGGTGAGCTTTTATTAAGAAACAATCGTGTTCGTCTTATAGTTTTCGATCCCTTAACGGAGGCTATTGTTAAATGGATACCCTAGACGAAGCTCGGCAGATTATTCAAACAATTATATCTGAGTACGAGAAAATTCCTTATGCTTATGGAGAGATTGAACGTCATAGTGTGTTTGATAGCGATCGCGATCGCTATCTATTAATGATAGTTGGATGGGAGGGCGTGCGCCAAGTTCACGGCTGTATCATTCATGTTGAGATTATCGACGGCAAAATCTGGATTCATCGAGATGGCACAGAAGATGGCATTGCTAGCGAACTCCTCAAGGCAGGTATTACCAAAGAGCGCATTGTTTTAGGTTTCAAATCACCTCAAATTAGGAAGCATACAGGGTTTGCCGTCGCCTAATTAGGCTATTAAATTTTGACTCTTGACTCCTACTTATTTAGCTTCACCAATTAAGGTAAAAGCTGCCCAGTTAACTGGTTTAGGATGCTTTTTCATCGTCGTCAGCATCGCTTCACGTAAGGCGTTAGCTTTATCAGGATTTGTTTGCAGATTTTGATAAAATTCTGTCATTAAACCAGCCGTTGGTGCATCTGGTATTGACCACAGGGAAACTATTACACTCGGTACACCAGCAGTAATTAAAGAACGTGATAACCCAATTACGCCATCGCCTGTGATTTTTCCTACTGCTGTATCACAAGCACTTAAAACAACTAATTCACTATTGAGTTTTAATTGTAGTATTTCACTGGCGGTAAGTAAACCATTATCACTTTGTTGTTCCTGTTGATTCTGTGGGGATAAAGATGTGTCAGGCGCTAGGGCGATCGCACCTGGTACTCCTGAGCGCGTATAATCATCCAATAACCCGTGTGTTGCTAAATGTATGATGCGGGCAGTAGGCATTTGTTGCATTACATTCGCTTTGGTGGCGTTTTTTCCAATTAAGGGTTGGGTTTTTAGTAAGGGTGCGATCGCTTCTGCTTCTTTCTCCGCTCCTGGTAATGGCTCTAGTTGTTGCGGTGGTTCTCCTATTTTTGGGGGTACACTAGGCATAACGGGATTTCCCACTACTAATGCACCTTTGCCTGATACTTGAGGGCGTTTTTGGTGGGTGAGATTTAATACGGCGATCGCAGGTGCAGTCAAAATTGTATGTTTTTCGATCAGATATTTCCCTTGTTGATCTTGCAATGCGGCGAAGGGAAGCAGAAATAATTCACTTTGCGGAATGAATGTTACATGAGATTTGGGATCTTTCGGTAGTTGATCTGCGATATTGTCAATTAGCAATTCATAGAGTTTCTTAAAGCTTTCTGAGGGGTCAATATTCTTTAACCTTTCTGGAGGGGCAATATTATTAGAACTTACGTCAAAGATACCACGTTTTTTCACGCCTATGTGTATACGACTTGCGTCAACTAAATCGGCAATGGTAATATTATCTTTCTGCAATGTCGGTGTTAAATCAACCTTTTCAAACGTCACTTCACCGCTTGGCTTGATTACCCAAATATACAGTTCTGATTGTTTGGGTTTTTGTTGATTGGCTGTGAGAGCCTCATCATAAATTATTGAGTATTCAACTAATGTTGAGTTTTGATTTTGGGCAACTTGTTTAATTTGGGTGATATTGAGAGGTGGTGGGTTAGATTGTTCTTTGGCGTTAGAGTTGGTGCGTTTACTCAGTAATTCCACAAACGCTCTAGCTCGTCCACGTTCGGCTATTTCTAAGGCTGATTCAATTTTATTTTGAGCAATTAAAACTTGTTGTAATAGGCGATATGTCCGAGATTGCTTTTCAAATATTGAGATTTTTTGGGCATCATCTAATTTTTCGCGAATGGATTCCCAAACTTGAATGGCATCTGTTAAGGTTTTCTCTGATTCTTGAAGATTGCCATTTTGACGCAGAGCATTACCGAGATTATTCAGGGCATCCCCTTCGGCTTCTTTGTTTTCTAGCTGTCGGGCTATTCGTAGATACTCTTGTTGATATTTAATAGCATTAGCAGAGTCACCCCAAGCCAGATAAATATTTCCCAGTCCTCCATTAGCTTCTCCTTGACCTAATAAATTATTCTGAGACTTGAATAAATCTAAAGCTTCTTTGTAATTTTGCAATGCTTTGTTAGAGTCCCGTGAAGAATTGTAAGCACTTGCTAATAAGAGTTGAACCCTGGCAAGACCATCGCCATTTGACCGGTTTGTGTAGATGGCTAATGCTTTTTCGTAATTTTCAATTGCCTTTTTGTATTCCCCCTGAGCATTTTCAACATTTCCTAAACCTAGCCAGATTGCTGCCAGGGTGAGAGAATATTGTTGATTTTGGAAGAGAGAATCTTCTTGATTTTGGAGAATTTTTAAAGCTTGGTCGTATTTATTACTGGCTGTGGAATATTCAGCTAACGTATAATAAATATTTCCCAAGGAAGATAGGTAACTTGCCTGAGATTCGGAATCGTTTAATTCTTTGGCAATAGTTAATGCTTGGTCATAAGAATTAATGGCTTTAACGTAATCACCTAGCGAATAATAAGCATTCCCCAGCTTCTGTAAAACTCTACCTTCATTTTCGCGGTCTTTCAGTTGGCGATAAATTTCTAATGCCCGATTCCAAGGTATTAATGCTGCCTGAAAATTGGGTGCAGAAAATTCTAAATCTCGTAGTTTATCTGCCTCGGTTTTGGGAGAATCAGCAATGGCAACATTATTAACCAGTAATTCAGCTAATACTTTGCCAGACAAATTCCACACTTTGGCAGTACCATCATCTGATGCGGTGACAATGAGTTGTCCATCTGGGCTGAAACTGGCACTGTTGAGAACCTTCTGATGTCCGCTGAGAACGACGAGTAGCTGACCAGAAGTATCCCACACCTTAGCTGTATTGTCCTCAGATGCGGTAACAATGCGCTTAGAATCCAGGCTAAAACTAGCACTGTTGAGACTGCCTCGATGTTGAAGAGTGGCAAGAAGTTTACCGGAAGTACCCCACACCTTAGCTGTATCGTCAAATGATGTCGTGACGATGAGTTGTCCATCTGGGCTAAAACTGGCACTTTCGACACTGCCTTGATGTTGAAGAGTGGCAAGAAGCTGACCAGAAGTATCCCACACCTTAGCTGTATTATCCTCAGATGCCGTAGTGATACCCCATAATGCGGTAACAATGCGTTGTCCATCTGGGCTAAAACTGGCACTTTTTACCCAGTTCTGATGTTGAAGAGTGGCAAGAAGCTGACCAGAAGTATCCCACACCTTAGCTGTATTGTCCTCAGATGCGGTAACAATGCGCTTAGAATCCAGGCTAAAACTAGCACTGTTGAGACTGCCTCGATGTTGAAGAGTGGCAAGAAGCTGACCAGAAGTATCCCACACCTTAGCTGTATTGTCCTCAGATGCGGTGACAATGCGTTTAGAGTCTGGACTAAAACTGGCACTTTTTACCAAGCTCTGATGTTGAAGAGTGGCAAGAAGCTGACCAGAAGTATCCCACACCTTAGCTGTATTGTCCTCAGATGCGGTAACAATGCGCTGTCCATCTGGGCTGAAACTGGCACTTTTTACCAAGCTCTGATGTTGAAGAGTGGCAAGAAGCTGACCAGAAGTATCCCACACCTTAGCTTTACCGTCAGTAGATGCTGTGACAATGCGCTGTCCATCTGGGCTAAAACTGGCACTTTTTACCAAGCTCTGATGTTGAAGAGTGGCAAGAAGTTGACCAGAAGTATCCCACGCCTTAACTGTACCATCATCTGATGCGGTGACAATGAGTTGTCCATCTGGGCTGAAACTAGCACTCCGGACTTTTCCATAATGTTGAAGAGTGGTAAGAAGCTGACCGTTGAGATCCCACACCTCGGCGGTATCGCCATACGATGCGGTGACAATGCGCTGTCCATCTGGGCTAAAACTGGCACTGCTTCCATAATGAAGAGTGGCAAGAAGCTTACCGTTGAGATCCCACACCTTAGCTCTACCGCCCAAATCCGATGCGGGTGCGGTGACAATGCGCTGTCCATCTGGGCTAAAACTGGCATTGTCGGCACCGTATTCATCTTGTAGAGTAGCAAGAAGCTTACCGTTGAGATCCCACACCTTGGCACTATCCCACACCTTTGCAGTATCGTTATACGATGCGGTGACGATGCGCTGTCCGTTTGGGCTAAAACTAGCACTTTCGACACTGCCTTGATGTTGTAGAGTAGCAAGAAGCTTACCGTTGAGATCCCACACCTTGGCGGTATTGTCAGTAGATGCGGTGACAATGCGCTGTCCATCTGGGCTAAAACTGACACTGTCACTGCCAATATGACTCTGATATTGTAGAGTAGCAAGAAGCTTACCGTTGAGATCCCACACCTTAGCTGTATTGTCATTTGATGCGGTAACAATGCGCTGTCCATCTGGGCTAAAACTCGCACGTTCCACCCAGGAATCATGTTGAAGAGTGACAATCAGTTGACCAGAACTATCCCACACCTTGGCGGTTTTATCCCATGATGCGGTGACAATGCGCTGTCCATCTGGGCTAAAACTAGCACTTTCGACACTGCCTTGATGTTGAAGAGTGGCAAGAAGCTTACCGTTGAGATCCCACACCTTGGCGGTATCGTCATCATATGCAATGACAATGCTTTTAGAGTCTGGGCTAAAACTGCCGCTGCTCAAATCAATTATAATTAGATTGTCCGAGTCTAACCGTTGCTCTACTTTTTCAGGCAAGAAATTGCGTTGACCTAATTGTGCTAAAAACTGTGGCTCGCTCACATTCCATATTCTGAGAAGACCGTCATTAGATGCGGTGACAATGCGTTTAGAGTCTGGACTAAAACTGGCACTATTGACCAAGCTCTGATGTTGTAGAGTGGCAAGAAGCTCACCGTTGAGATCCCACACCTTGGTGGTATCACCCCCTAAAGTGACGATGCGCTGTCCGTTTGGGCTAAAACTGGCACGGTTGACCTTCTCCTGATTTGATAGAGTGGGAATCAGTTGACCGGGATGTTGTAGAGTAGCAAGAAGCTGACCGTTGAGATCCCACACCTTAGCGGTCTGGTCATTTGATGCGGTGACAATGCGTTTAGAGTCTGGACTAAAACTGGCACTGTCAACATAACCTTGATGTTCTAGAGTGGCAATCAGTTCACCAGAACTATCCCAAATCTTGGCGGTCTGGTCATTTGATGCGGTGACAATGCGTTTAGAGTCTGGACTAAAACTGGCACTGTTTACCCCACACTGATGTTGTAGAGTGGCAATCAGCTTACCGTTGAGATCCCACACCTTAGCGGTCTGGTCATTTGATGCGGTGACAATGCGTTTAGAGTCTGGACTAAAACTGGCACTTTTGACCAAGCTCTGATGTTGTAGAGTGGCAATCAGCTTACCGTTGAGATCCCACACTTGAGCAGTATTGTCATTTGATGCGGTAATTGATGCGGTAACAATGCGCTTAGAGTCCAGGCTAACACTGACACTTGTGACCTCGCCTTGATGTTGTAGAGTGGCAATCAGCTTACCGTTGAGATCCCACACTTGGGCGGTATAGTAAGATACAGTAACAATGCGTTTAGAGTCTGGACTAAAACTAGCACGGTTGACATAACCCTGATGTTCTAGAGTGGCAAGAAGCTGACCGTTGAGATCCCACACCTTAGCAGTCTCATTATCAGAGGTAGTGACGATTCGCTGCCCATCTAAGCTAAAACTGGCACTCCGAACAGTATCAGTATGCCCATTGAGTTCTTTTAGCAATGTATGGGACAAATTCCAAATTCCCGCTGTGTTGTCAGATGATGCCGTTAAAATGTAACGACTATCAAGACTAAAATTAACGCTGTTAATACCGTAAGAATGCCCTTGCAATTTTTTGATCTCCTTGCCCGAACTATTCCACACCACAGCGGTCTTATCTACTGAAGCAGTAACTATATATTGTCCATTAAAACTAAACTTGGCATCCACAACGCTGTATTGATGCCCTGATAATTCTAGAATCTGCTTACCTGAAGTCTCCCAGACACGAGCAGTTTTATCATCCGATGCCGTCACAATCCGCTTACCATCAGGACTAAAACTCGCACTCCAGACCGTATCGGTATGCCCGTTGAGTTGGGCTAACTGCTTACCCGACAAATCCCACACTCGCGCAGTAGAGTCAGCAGATGCAGTAACAATCAACGTAGCATCAGGACTAAAACTGGCACTGTTGACACTGCCAGAATGTCCCTTGATTTCTAAAAGTTGCTTACCTGAAGTATCCCAGAGGCGCACAGTTTTGTCAGCGCCAGCAGTGACAATTCTCTTTCCATCAGGACTAAAACTGGCACTATAAACATTACCCCGATGTCCCTTTAATTCCACTAACTGATTTCCTGACAAATCCCACACACGGGCAGTACCATCAAAGGATGCAGTAACAATCAACGTACCATCGGGACTAAAACTCGCACTCCTAACACTCGCCGTATGTCCCTTTAGTTCTACTAACTGCTTCCCAGAAGTATCCCACACCCGCGCCGTGCCGTCTGTCCCAGCCGTAACAATCAGCTTTCCATCTGGACTATAACTAGCGCTGCTGACACTGGCTGAATGTCCTTTAAGTTGAACTTCCTCGGCGATGTAATCAATAAAACGACCTGATGCCGCCAAGTTAGCCGCAGGATTTTGATTCAATTGCTGCTGATTGTCAGTCGGTAATTCCAATTTAAGGAAAACAGGAAATGGACGTGGGATGGGACAAGGAAGATACGGCGACGGTGGCGGCGGCAGCGGCGGCTCAAAGGCGATCGCTTCTGAAATCCCAAAAGGTACTGGAACGATCGCAAAAGGTGCTGAAATACTAACCAGCAGCGTCATGAACGCCGTTAAACCGATTTTTGGGGAACGCATGGTGCTAAAGAGTCGGGACTCAGAATAATTCGCCCATCAAAGTTGGTAACAGAGCCAAAATTTATCAAAACAATCTGCCCAATGATGGATGTATAAATCACTATATTGCCATGGTTAGGTTAACGCGATGCGACTTGCTTAACAGCTTGTACAGCCGCCTCTGCATTTACCAAACCATTACCAAAAAATAGTTTTTCTGCTGAGAGATTAGTAGTAAAAAGATTTTGGTCGCGCAACCCTTGATATAAATCGCGATCGCTATTTGATACAACTAACCCTTGATAACTAGCCGTTTTCTTGAGAATATCAATCAACTGTTCGCGGCTTAAACGGCGCTGTGGATCTTCTCCTTTCATCAAAGCAAACACGCCTGATACAACCGGAGCAGAAAAAGAAGTACCCTGCACCCACATATACGCACCTTTTTTATCTAAGGTACTTGCCCAACTTGCTTTCGGTATTGCTCCTTGCCAAAATTGCTGTAACCAAGTTCCACCTGTAGTTAAAATTCCACCAATCTTAGCTGGAGAACCTAAATCTCCACCTGGAGCTACTACACCTAAAGTTTCACCAAAGCTACTATAAGCAGTACGCTGACCCGCTAAATTTGTTGCTCCAACTGCAACCACTCCTGGCATAGCAGCCGGAAAATTCACATCCCAGGAGGAAGTATCACCACTGTTACCAGCAGCCGCCACTATCACTAATTGCGGATTATCAGCTAACACTTCAGAAATGAGATCTGCTACTTCTTGAACTGGCATAGAACCGCCGAAACTCATGTTAATTACATCCGCACCTCGTGCTACCGCGTAACCAATGGAAGCCACAATAGATTCAGCAGTAAATTCGTTATTAATTCCTGTAGTTCTTACAGGTAAAATTTTCGCATTAGGAGCAACACCGAGCAAACCGTTACCATTAGATGAACGAGCAGCAATTACTCCAGAAACCCAAGTGCCATGAAACTTACCAGTAATGCGATCGCGAATTAATTCCCGTACTCCCTGAGCTATTTCTGCTTGTGTACAACTAGAAGTACAGCCATAATACTTGACCTTATCTGTCTCCGATTTATACTTTTTAATTAACTCCCCATCTGCTAAATTGAAAGTATCTCGAAACATCGGTGCTAACACCTTAATTTCTCTGGTGTTTAGTCGAGTATTTGGATCTCCTGGGCAATCACCTTCGTCATTAGAAGTTTTTGTAGACATTAACGCGAAATCCCAGCCGTGAACTTCCCCTGGACATTGATCCGCAAGATTTTTAGCAGTGTAAAGATGATCTTTTAAGTCAGGATGATCCCACTGAATTGTACTATCAATTACAGCAACAACTACCCCACGTCCCCCCTGACTTTGTTGCCAAGCTTCTAAAGCACGAATATCTGTACGTGCAGAGGAGTTACAATTAGCATCTACCTCATTTGGTAAACAAGTTGTTTTCTTAACATCCTTATTCAAATACTCGGATAAAGCACTACTATTGAGATGCCATTGTAACGGTAATAAAGCTGTTTTAAAAGTGCTAGAACTCGGTGACGGTAGCTTGGCGATATTATTAACAATCTGATTAAATTCGTCAGGCTTGGGGGAACTATTAGCAGTCATCTTTCCTGATGTTGTGACCCGCTCAGGAAGGGATTGAATAAAATTAGGTGTAGCCGATTTTACACCTGTAACTTGAATTAATTGATTAGCCGTATTTAATACTTCTGTCCCTGACGCAGATAAAGCGCGGACAACATAGCGAGATTTGGTAAAGGGGATTTTGCGAACAATTTCTAAATTCCGTTGTTTGAGGAGATCTTGTATTTGATTTTCCGATAAATTGCCCTGAAAACTCACTATAATTTCATTAGGTAAGGCAATAATTTCTTTGCGACCCTGACGGCTTAATGCTGGCAGTGTAGCAGCAACAGCAGGAGAAAGTGCAATTTTTTGCTCTGCTCTAGCCTTAATATCTGGATTCGCATTAGATAAAGTTACTACAGCATAGTTTTCACCTAAAGGCTTAACTTGAGCTAATTCAGCGAAATTATCGTTTTCACCGCGAGTCCTTTTTTGCAAAACTTGTTGTACTTCCTCAAAGAAAGGGCGATCGCTTGTTGCTGATTCTCCATCATCACTGGTTATCCCACCTCTGGTACCTCCTCTAGTACCACCTCTGGTGGTTTGTTGTGTTTTTTGAACAACAAAAGTATCTTGTCGCAGATTTAAAGGTATACGTTTACCAAAGTAAGTGTAAAACAGTTGATCGTTGGCTGGGGACTGTGCGATCGCGCTTTTCCCAGATGTAGTTGCGTTGGCAGCTGTGGGAAATTGCAAGGAAGCGTCTGCTGCTAGGTACAAGCAACTTGTTAAAGCAAGACCGGAAAGAATACGTTTAATCATGTGCTGTTGTAGATATAGAAACTTGCTCTTGGTAGACCTTACCAAGAAACTATGTAATTCGGATGATTACAAGAGAATCTGGTAATGCTAGACCTAGCGCTATAGTTTTATATTTCTGACAGCATTGAACCTATGCACTAGCAAATCGAGAAATCTTATCTCATCACATCTGTGCGTAAGTAACTGAAACAATTTCGATAATTAATTTGCTTCCCCAATCAAGGTAAAAGCTGCCCATTTTCTAGGTTCAGGATGTTTTTTCATTGTAGAAAGCATTGCTATCCGCAATGCTTGGGCTTTATTGGGGTTCTTTTGAAGATTTTGATAAAATTGTGTCATTAAGTATCTTGTAGGCGCATCTGGGACTGACCAGAGGGATACAATCACGCTGGGTACACCCGCACTAATTAAGCTACGAGATAACCCAATCACGCCATCGCCTGTGATTTTCCCAACTCCGGTATCGCAAGCACTTAAAACTACTAAGTCCGCGTTGAGTTTCATGTCTAGGATTTCACTAGCTGTAAGCAGTCCATTATCATCTTCGGATGGCGCTAAAGCGATCGCACCTGGTACTCCCAATCCTTTAAAATCATCTAATAAGCCGTGTGTAGCTAAGTGAATTATCCTAGCTGTGGGCATTTTTTGAACAATTGATGTTTTAGTAGCAAGGTTTCCGATAATAGCTTTAGTATTTAACTCATGTGCGATCGCCTTTGCTTCTGCCTCTGCACCTGGTAATTTGTCTAACTGTTTTGGTGTTTCTCCAATTTCCCCTATATATGGCATTGTGGGATTACCGACAACAAGGGCATTTTGTCTAGATATTGGATTCAACATCTCTATACGTTTCTTTTGCTGCTGGGTGAGTTGCAATACTTGAATAGCTGGTGCGGTTAAAATAGTATGTTTTTCAATTAAGTATTTGCCACTGTCATCTTGTAATGCGGGAAAAGGAACTAAGAATAACTCACCTTGAGGCATGAAGATTACATGAGCGTTTACGTCAGTTGGTAATTGATTGGCAATAGGTTTAATGAGAATGTTATAGAGTTGTTTTAAACGTTCTGTTTCATCAACAGGATTGGTAGCTACTATATTAAAAATGCCACGCCCTCTCACACCGATAGAATCACGACTGCTAGTAACTAAGTCGGCAAGGGTGAGATTTTCTGGCGATAATGCAGTTTTTAAATCAACGTTATGAAAAGTTACTTCTCCACTCGGTTTAATTACCCAAATGTATAGTTTTGATTGCTTGGCTACTGATTTATTGGCACTTTCAAAGTCATCGTAAATAAGGGAATATTGCACTAAGGTAGCATTTTGATTTTTAGCAATTTGTTTAATTTGTTCGAGATTGGGTGGAGTTAGGGTGGCTATTTGTGTTGTGTTAGGAGCAAATCGCCTTGATAATAAATCTACTAAAGCACGGGCGCGACCTCTTTCAGAAATTTCTAAAGCTTCAGTAATTTTATTTTGGGCAATTAGGGCTTGTTGTAATAAGTTATATGTCTTAGATTGAATTTCAAAAATTGAGATTTTATTAGCATTGTCTCCTGAGTCATCTCGGATAGTTTCCCAAACCTTAATTCCATCAAGTAGGGCTTTCTCTGCGGCAGGGAGATTGCCTTCTTTGAGGAAAATCACGCCTAGATTGTTCAAAGAAATGCCTTCGCCCGCGCGATCGCCTATTTCCCGTTTAATCGCTAAAGACTGCTGATAAAACTCAATCGCTTTTTGGTATTGTCCCAGGGAATAGTAAACACTTCCTAGATTCCCCAAAGAATTGCCAACGCCCTTGCCATCGCCAATTTCTCGGTAGATTTTGAGTGCTTGCTCCCAAGACTGTAACGCTGCCGTAATTTGGCTAGTCTGATACTGATCATTACCTTGCTGTAACAGTCTGTCTGCTTCGGCTTTTCGAGCATCTGTAGTTTGAGCCTGTGCAAGCGGTGTGGCTTTTATATTGAGAAAACTTACCTCCGAAGAGGTAAAAATTGTTGTAAATAGCGCCACGAAAGCAATTGCAGCGAAAGTCTTGGGTTTGTGCATTACCTTAAAATTAATTCTACTGTTTAGGATATAGATGCGATCAAACACGATATCAGACCGCCTTTTGCATAATGTGGACGAGTAGCCCGATTAAACTTTGTAATCTTTAGTCTGGCTGTTATCTTATATTTCTGGCTATGTTCTACCTATGCAATTGACCCACATTTTTCGCTTACCCACTAACCCGCCTGCGGTTTAAACCGCAGGCTAATAGCTAAAGTCCGTTAAAACGGACTAGAACAATCATTAATTTAGTCGGTTTAAACCGACTTACGTTATTAGCCAGGGACTTGAGTCCCTGGCGGGATAACAGCGCAGTGAGAGTTTTAGGAGATATGGGTAATGACTTGGGCTTTAGCCTGCGGGAAGTTGAAAGAATAAAACTTGTTGCATAGGTAACACGGCGCGAGAACTAAGTAATGGTAGAAGAAAAGTTATACCTAAAATTCAACCATGCCAACTTAAGTGCAGAAATACTTATGAAATACTGGAGACTAATCAGCATAGATGCAAAAGGAAAGCCTAAAAGCCAAGAAATACCAAGTGCGAAAGCATTTTTCACTTCTTTATTTTTAGATAACCAGCAAACATCAAACGATCGAGATGCACACATTCAACGCCAACTGTGCAAATACTTTCGTGGCGAGTCCCCTAATAACTTAAACTCCACCAGCAACTTAGCCGAATTGTGTTTGCGCTGCTTTATCTCCAGTCAAATTGAATCAACTTGCATTCAACTCGAACATAAATTCGGTATAAATCACGGTTTCAACCGTTACGATTTATTTCCCTTCGTCCTGAACGATGTTATCCTCAACCGCCAACCTAACCCTAATTCCTATACCACCTTAGCCAGTGAAATCTTACAAACTTTTAACCCAGATAAAAGTAATTTATCTACTTGGACAAACAGATTAGTTTTACACCATCGAGAACTCAACGGCTTTTTATTAGAACACGGGGTTTATTTAATCAGTGATTGGGCAATTCTTAACGATACTACACCCAAACAACTACAACGCATTTTCTCAGAGTTTTATCAATCCACAGTTCATGAAGCTCAACAAGCTGTCAATTTATTATCCAATTACCACAAAGTTTATCGTCGTCAACGTTTAATTGAACGCCAAGCCGGAATTAAGGGAAAATGTTCACCCCCAACTGATGAACAACTGGATCAAATTGGTCAACCATTAAATTTGGCGCCACAAAATACTATAAAACAGCTACAAAACTTAGCTCTTAAATTGCGGCAATATCGGATTTTAGTACGGCGCAAGACATTACCAACTTTATCTTTAGACGATCCAGATGTTGCTTTAGTAGTTGATAGTCAAGTAGACCCTAACTTAAATAATACTTTAGATGATGACCAGTTGCAATCAGAGTTCCTACAATTATATCGTCAGCAATTCATTAATTCTCTGGATTCTGCCCTCCAACAAGTAACACTTGAGCGGATTAATAATTTACAGCGCAGAAATTCTGCTAGTGTCTCACAATTCACAACCGCTTTGCATTTGTTTCACTGTCAAGGTGAGTCGATGGGAAATATTGCACCCTTGATAAATTTGCAAGCTCAATATCAAGTAACTCGTTTGCTAAAACTCAAGGAATTTCGCGCTGATGTTAGACAAAGAATGCTCAAATTACTCCTCGATAATATCTTGCCACAAGCTATAACTTATGCTGCACCGGAACGCCTTTCTACTTTGTCACAACAAGTAGAGTCAGCCTTGGATGAAAAAATTACCGAAATGATTATAAGTGCTTCATCAGAAAGCAGCACTGCTAAATATCCCTGCGCTCAAAGTTTATTCTCTCAAAGACTCTGCCTTTACCTTGCCCAATTAACTACAAAGTAACCATCATGACTCAGCAAATTACTAATTATATAGATACTCTGTTTGACTGTGAAACCTTGTCAACAGATACTATTCAACTCAATCCTAGTCAAATTAACACAGCCTTGCAATTCAGTAGCCAGATTAAATCTGAAAATAAACAATGGCAAGCTTATCTTAATGCTTTAGGAATGTTGGCGTTTCAGGAGTGGATGCGCGATCGCGCTGATGACCTTACTCTTAATTTGCAAAACAGCATAGCACATCAACCGCAATATGCCAATATTATTGAAGCAATTTGTAACTTAGAAGTTGGGAAATTTAAAGTTTGTTTAATTGCCGTAGGTACTGCCAGTGATGAAGTTGTTGTAGTTCCCAGAGCGGTGATTGATTTACCACAATTTACGGCTCATTTTTATGTAGTTGTAGAAGTTATTGAAGAAATCGAACAAGCAACAATTCACAATTTTCTACGTTACGACCAATTGTTAGAAAAACGACGTTCAACTAATTTAATGCCCGATCCCGACTGGACTTACAACTTACCTTTAGATTGGTTTGAAAATAATATAGATGACTTGCTTTTGTACTTACGTTGTTTGTCACCTGATGCTATTACTTTACCGCCAGTTACTAATTTAACGGCCTCTCAAGTTCAGAGCATACATGAAATTAAATCCTTACTATCTTCTCCTAATTCTATCAATAAAGAATTGTGGGAAATCTTGACTTGGGAACAAGGGGAAGTATTCCTGAATACTCCCAATTTAATTAATTGGTTGTATAATCCTCCAGAGCAAAAACAACTCAGCGCAGATAGTTTGCAAGTAGTGAGAGATTCAATCGTAAATGTCAGCCTATGGTTAAGAGATGAAATGGATAATTTTGCCCAGAGGCTTTCTTGGGTATTGCTACCAGCTTTAGCACCGCAAGCTGTACCATTATTGCGATCGCCTACTGAAGAATTACAGGCTATTACTACTCAATTACAGCGCACAGGACAACCAATTCCACCATCCGCCAGAGCAGCTTATCAAGATTTTCAAATAGCTCAAGCACAAGTAAGATTGTATGCTGTTACTTGGTCATTACTATCTGTGGAAAATATCCGTGAGTGGAGTTTGTTATTAGTATTAGGTTCTACCCCTAGTTACAATTTACCTGACGGTACATCAATGATTATTAGTGATGATACTGGGGTATTAGTACAACGGGTATTAGATAGAAATAGTGGCGATACATATATTTACGCTTGTGTTGTTGGTGGGTGGGATGAAACATTTACTGTTGCTATCACCCTCACTAATGGTGCATCACTGACATTACCACCTTTTGCTTTTCGTCCTGGTTCCTGACTTCTGGTTTCTGTATAGGCGTTAACAAAATTGCTTTTAGCTTCTTACTAACTTCTGACTCCTGACTCCTGACTCCTAATTTATGACAAATACATCACTACGTCTAGAAATCATACGAGTTAACCAAACTTGTGTCTTTAAACTTTCTTGGGGTAAAAATCAGCAATTAACTGCAACGCTTAACTACCCAGAATCTTTAACTACGTTATACCAAGATTGGCAACGCGCTTATCTGAGTTATTATCGCACGCAACTACGAGGTCGAGTAGAAAATTCTGGTGCGATCGCTTCTTTACCCATAGATTGGCACGCTAAATTGGTACACGCGGAAGCAGCTTTTTTGTATGAGTTTCGTTACTGGTTGCGAAGTGCAGAACTTAATGAAATTAATGATGAAATAGTTAGTGCGGCGGCGGCTTTTCAACAAATATCAACACCTTCACAACCAAAGTATATTGATATATTTCTCACTTGTAACACGCCTGAGTTAGAACGTTTACCTTGGGAAAACTGGAAAATTGGTGATAGGTTGGGGTTATCTTCTGCTATTCGGATTGTACGCACTCCCGTTAATATTAGACATGAAGTTGTACCACCATTACGTCGCCGTCCGCGAATTTTAGTGATTTTGGGAGATGAAACAGATTTAGACTTTAAGAAAGAGAAAGCAGCTTTAAAAAAATTACTATCTCGCATTGCAACTATCGAGTTTGAAGGTTGGCAACCAGGTGAAACTTCTACTGAATTGCGTCAGAAAATAAAAAATAAAATAGCCTCTGAGCAAGGCTGGGATGTATTATTTTTTGCTGGGCATAGTAATGAGACAGAATTGACAGGGGGAGAGATCGCGATCGCACCTGGGGTTTCTCTGTCCATTAGTGAAATTGAGCCAGAAATTCTGATTGCTAAACAACGGGGATTACAATTTGCTTTGTTTAATTCTTGCAGTGGAATTAGTATTGCTACATCTTTAATCAATTTGGGGTTAAGTCAAGTAGCAATTATGCGAGAGCCAATTCATAATCAAGTTGCTCAATCATTTTTAGTTAAATTCTTAGAAAACTTAGCGACTTATAAGGATATCCATGAATCATTAATCGCTGCAATTTATACTTTGAAAGAGCAAAATAATTATCCCTCTGCTTATTTAGTTCCTTCATTATTTTATCATCCCCAAGCTGTTTTATTTCAAATTCAACCTAGAGGGATGAAGGAAACTATCCGAAAATTGTTGCCTACTAAATATGAGGCGATCGCACTTTCCTCTTTTTTATTACTTAGCCTAATACCCCAGTTACAACATCTTTTGTTAGATTCACGTATTTGGCTACAAGCTATCTACCGCGATGTGACACATCAAATACCAGTTGCCACATCACCACCTGTTTTATTAGTAGGAATTGATGAAGAATCTTTGCGGAGCTTTTCTCCAAAATCTTTCAATCCAATTGATAGGAGCTATCTGACTCAGTTAGTGAACAAATCAATAATAAATGCCAAAGTAGTTGGGATAGATTATCTTCTCGACTATCAACAAAAAGATCACGATTTCCAGCTTGGAAAAGCAATTAGAGATGGCGTAAATAAAAATATCTATTTTGTTTTTGCATCGCAAGAGTTAGGAGGAAAACAAATAGGAGTTGGGGAAGAAACTAATATTGCTGACTTAAATTGGAGTTTACAAGGCGATATTAGCTCTTTTGATTGGTATTTAGAACAACCCGTATCCGCTAATTATTGTTTGGTAAAATGTCCTTTTAGTTATCTCCTCAGCGTAGCGTATGGATTAAATCAACAGCCAACTACTTCTAGTTTACCTCAACCTAATTTAGCTAACAAGCAAAATTTAAATACACAAATCATTAAATATATTCATCAGTCGAATCAACCGAATAATATCATCAAGCTTTTGAGCGGCGAATCAAGTCATCTTGCTCCAATTACTGAATTTTCTCATAATTTTAATCAAACTTGGCTACAGCCATTAACAGACTTTTCTATTCCGATTAATCAAGTTTATAAATTTATACCAGCATGGAAGTTTTTAAAACTTTCTTCCTCAGATATTCAACGATTAAAACTTGAGCAAAGAGTTGTCCTTATTGCCCCAGCAGGATATCAATATGCGGGTGTAACCAAGTATGATGAGGATAATTTTCCTGTACCAATGGCTATTAATTATTGGCGAGAGCGTTTGAAAAATACTCCTCCTAATTCGGAAGTATTAACTGAGGTAGAAGTTCAACTTTTAGAAAATACTCCTCCTAATTCCCAAGTATTGACTGGGGCAGAAGTTCATGGTTATTCAATCCATCATTTCTTAAATCAGCACTTAGTTAGACATATTCCTGATTTATGGATGGTGGGATTAGCGGCATTATTAGGTAAGGTGACAGTGTTAATTTATCACCGAAACAAAGAGCGCAAACAGTGGGTATTTGGGTTAGCGATCGCCACTGTTGGTTATGGCATAATTAGCTTGCAAGTTTATATCTCAGCAGCAATTCTAATTCCTTGGTTATTACCTTCGGCTGTTTTTTGGGTTTATTTTTTTAGAAACGAAAAGAAATAGGAGTAAAGGCGATCGCCCCTACTTCTGGCTGGTTGTTAACAATTGTAACGATCAAGATAATTTTATATATTACCTACCGATAAGTTAATAAAATTTGCCATCGAATAAAAAAGAGGCAAAGTCGCTGAAAAATAATATTTCTATCCCCAGGACAATATGCCAAAGTCTAAAAATGCCACAAATTCACCAAAAAATGACTTATGCCAACACCATTATGATTCTGATATTTCTCTCGAAAAAACGCTATTTCCTTTCTTGTTGCTCATCTTCACAAGAAAAAGACTAATACTTTCATGGTTTTTGACTATTACAAGCATTACTGTTAGCTATTTTTATAGTTTACCCCTTCATTGTGAGACTTGATTTTTAGCAAGCTATACGTTTACACGATCTTATACATACAAGTTTTATACTCTGACGATTAAGTGTAATTTTTAACTGTGTGTAAAGTTTTGTTAAGGATATTGCAAAATTTTTGAGTTTGTCCTGATAACAATACAGAACCCAATTTGGGGGAACTTGAACAATCGCACTGGTTGAAAATTAACGAGAGTGCGATCGCAAACCTAGTATCCTATCCGCCAAACCTACTGAAATTTATTTCTCAGTTTCAGTTTGTATCTGTTCAATCAACAATTTATCTACTTAATCAAGTCTATGAATACTTTACCCACAGATATCCTTACCCAGACCTATAACAAACTCAGCGCATTTGCCAGTTTAGAAAACTTCTGGGATATATTCAATACCGCTTTTGGGAAAGAATACAACCGTAGGGCTGCTGGAAGTCTGCGTTCTCAATGGCTAAGTAATGATTTTAGCCAATTTCCCCAAATTGAAATTATTGATAGTAGTATTCTGGGGAGTGCTAACGGTGCTTATGGCATTAGCACTAATAAGATTTATCTGTCAGATAGCTTTGTTGCAAATGCAACACCAACAGCGATTAGTGCTGTTTTGTTAGAAGAAATTGGACATTTTGTTGATGCTGTTGTCAATCAGACGGATAGTGCTGGAGATGAGGGGGCAATTTTTGCAGCATTAATACAAGGTCAAAGTTTGGATGCTGCAACCTTGCAGGAATTAAAGGCTGAGGATGATTCAGGAATAATTAAGGTGAATGGGGATGCGATCGCTGTAGAAAATGCCGTTACTCCAATAGCATCTACTGGCTTAAATGCTTTACTAAATGAGACAGGCAAAATTTATTTATCTGTAGATGGCAGTGGAACCGATAGTTCATCTGGAGTTGTTCAAGTTTTGAAAAATCCAGGTGCAACAGTTCGCAAAGCTTACTTGATTGGCGATGGTGTAAGTAGCAGTGGTGTTGGAACAAGTGCTTCTGTCAACGGTACAACTATTACTTGGGATCGAATTGAATCAACTCCTTGGGCTGGTGGTGACTTCTACAGCTATCTCAGTGATGTCACTTCTCTGGTTAAATCTACCATTGATGCTGCTGCTGCTGGGACACTCAATATTTCAGTTGACGAAGGCTTTCAATCTTTATCTTACGAAGGATTAGCTCTTGCCGTCGTTTTTGACGATCCCAATCAGACTGTGGATCAAAGCGTTATTTTATACTTTGGTGGCTTGAGTCCTACGGGTGGAACTTCAACGATCAACTTTTCTTCCCCTGTTAATACTAACTCAACTCTTGCAGCTACCTTGGGCTTAGGTATTGGATTCAGTTACAATGATTTTAGCATTACTCAGACATCTCAAGTTAAAGTTAACGGTCAGCTATTAACTTCTGTAGCGGGCAATTATGATGATGGTCAAGCAGCCAACGGAAAACTCTTTACCATCGGTGGTTTGGGTGATAGTCCCAACAACCCATCTCCATCTAGTACAGATGTAACAACAGATGATGAACTTTACAATCTGTTACCTTTTATCAACAATGGGGATACCAGTCTTACACTCAACACGGTTAACCCCTCAAATGACGATCATATTTTCTTTGCTCATCTAACTCTACAAGGTATTAGTGGAACTGATTCTACAAACGTTGTCACATTAGCTATTGCGCCTGCGAGTGTTAACGAAGATGGAACTGCCAACCTTGTTTACACCTTCACTCGTAGCGGTGCTACTAGCAATGCTTTAACTGTTAGCTATACAGTTGGGGGAACTGCTACCTTTAATACTGATTACACTCAAATTGGTGCTCCTAGTTTCACAGCTACCACAGGAACAATTACCTTTGCAGCAGGTGTCAGTACCGCCACTTTAACCATTGACCCCAAAGCTGATACTACCATCGAAACTAATGAAACCGTTGCATTAACTCTAGCTGCTGGTACAGGTTATGCTGTGGGGACAAGCACCGCCGTTACAGGAACGATTACTAATGATGATCCAAAAATTACCCTCGCCGTAGCTCCAGCTAGTGTCAATGAAGACGGTACAACAAACCTAGTTTATACCTTCACTCGTACTGGTGCTACTGCCAGTGCTTTAACTGTTAGCTATACAGTTGGGGGTACAGCTACCTTCAATAGTGACTACACTCAAGCTGGTGCAGCCAGTTTTACAGCTACTACCGGAACTGTTACTTTTGCTGCTGGTTCTAGTACAGCCAGTGTTACGATAAATCCCACTACTGATACTACAGTTGAATCCAACGAAACCGTTGCTTTAACTCTTGCTGCTGGTACGGGTTATACCATAGCTACGACTAGCGCAGTTACAGGAACAATTGTTAATGATGACATTACACTATTTCCAGGTAGTTTAAGCTTTAGTGCCCCTCAATTTAGTGTCAATGAAGATGGTACACCTATTGCTGCTGTAACTGTTACTCGCACTGAGGGAAATGATGGAGCAATTAGCGCCAAAATCAACTTAAACGATGGAACTGCCAAAGCTCCAATCGACTACAACAATACTGCCATTACTGTTAATTTAGCTGCTGGAGAAATCAGTAAAACTGTTAATATTCCCATCGTTAATGACACAACACCAGAACTAGATGAAACTCTCCAATTGACTCTGACAACTCCAACCGGAGGGGCAACCATCGGACAACAAAATTCTGCCAGTCTTACTATTATTGATAATGATGCGGGTTTGTTAATTACCGGACTTCCTCAAGGAGCATCAGGAAGTAATAAAGGTCAAACAACAATTGTTATTTCAGGGCAGAATTTTTTACCAACGGATCAAATTAGCTTAATTGCTCCCAATGGCGCAGAAAAGGTCGCTAGTAAAGTTTATTGGGTGAATGAAACAGAAGCTTGGGCAACTTTTGACTTGCAGGGTTTAACCACTGGTAACTACGATGTCAAAGTTAATAATGGACAAAATAGCTCAGTTTCTAACGATTCTTTGACAGTAACAGATGGTTTGCTTGGCAATGTTCAGGTGCAGTTGAGTTATCCAGCACAAGGGTTTGTTACTGTCAATTATACTAATGTCGGTGAAACAGATGTTACCGCGCCTTTGTTCAGAATATTGCCAACTAATGCTCAAGTAACATACCCTGAAGAAAATACAGTTAGTGCTACTCTGCGTCAACTGCTGAATTTAAGTGTAGGAACAAGTGATAATGGAGCAACAGGAATTTTAGCGCCTGGTGAAAGTGGTAAATTTTCCTTTGCATATACTCCCAACGGTAATGGCTTAATTTCCTTTGACGTTGAACAAGTTAATCCCAGTGAGGTGATTAATTGGGCAAGCATTAAAGCCGAATCTCGCGCTGATTATAGTTTTATTGATGCTGCGGGTTGGGATGCAATTTGGAGTAATTTAACGGCGGCTGTGGGGACAACTGCTGCACAGTTTCAAGCTGTGATGACAGAAAATGCCAATTATCTCAGTCAATTAGGGCAACCAACTAATGATTTAACTCGCTTATTTGCTTTTGAATGGAAACAAGCGGTTAACACTCTCACCAATGTCGATTTACTCAGCACAACGGATGTTGTAGATGCTGCACCAGGATTATCTTTAACCTTTAATCGCACTTTCCATCAGTCTATTGCTGAACGTTATAACTTAGGAACATTAGGACGAGGTTGGTCTAGTCAGTGGGATTTACGCGCTACAACGGATAGCCAGGGAGATGTTGTTATTCGTAGTGTAGGGGATTTACAGCGCCTTTTTGAAAAGCAAACTGATGGCACTTATCTAGAAGATGGAGGCGCAACTTTAACTATTGTTAGTGGACAATATCGCTTAAAAGAAATCAATGGCTTAGTTTCGCTGTTTGGGACTGATGGCAAGCTCAGTTACGTTGAAGAGACAAATGGTAATCGGATTACACTGCAATATACTAATAATCTGCTAACGAAATTGGTTCACACCAATGGAGACAGTTTAACCCTCGCTTACAATGCCCAAGGGCGCATTAGCCAGATTACCGACTCTACAGCACAATTTACCAGTTACAGTTATGATGCTACAGGGGAAAGGCTGCTTTCTGTAACTACAACCGATGGAACAACTACCTATACCTACGATACGGGTAGTGTAGCTGCAAAAAAATATTCTCTGCTGTCGGTAACGTCAGATTTAGGTTATCAACGTACTTTTGAATATGATAACCAAGGTCGTTTAACTAAGGAATTTAGCAACGGACAAACCGAAGCTTTGACCTATAGTTACGACAATACGGGCGGTGTGACTATTACCGATAGTACAGGTGCGTCTCAAACTATCTTGCTAGATGACCGAGGTAATGGTGGACAAATTCGGGGCGTTAATAACCAAAATCTTCTATTTAGTTATGATGCTGACGGCAATTTAACCAGTGCAACGCTTCCTAATGGCAGTCAGCCTAGCTACAGTTACGACGCTAACGGGAATTTAACCACACAGACAAATTTACTCGGTCAAGACGTTACATTTACCTACGATGCAACTTTTAATCAACTGACAGGTTTTACAGACCCTAAAGGTAATGGTGTTAGTTATAGCTACGACACCAAAGGCAATCTTAACAAAATCACATACCCAGATGGTAGTTTCCAACAATTGAGCGTCGATGCGTTGGGAAATATTACCAGTGCTGTCAACCGTCGTGGGAATACGATTCAATATACCTACAGCACCAGTGGACTGCTAACTAAAAAACAATTCACAGATGGTTCTAACGTTAGCTATAGCTATGACACCAAGGGAAATCTTACCAGTGTCACCGATGCAACGGGAATGATTACGATGCAGTATGATACTGCAAATCAGCTTACTAAAATTACCTATCCTACAGGACGTTCGTTAACCTATACCTACAATGCTGATGGTCAACGCACTAAGCTAGTATCTCAAGATGGTTATACAGTTAACTACGGTTATGATACTGTTGGACGTTTAAAAACTTTAACTAATGCTACAGGACAAAGCATTATCAGCTATGACTACGATAATGCAGGTCGTTTGACCAAGGAAACCAACGGCAACGGGACTTATACAACTTATGAATATGACCAACAAAGTCAGTTAATTCGTTTAAGCAACTACAAAGCAGACAATACAGTTAACTCCAAGTTTGAGTATGCCTACGATAATTTAGGTCGGCGTACCAGCATGACCACATTGGAAGGAACTTTTCAATATGGTTATGATGCAACGGGGCAATTAACTTCTGTAGTTACGCCTACTAATCGCACAATTAACTATCAATATGATGCGGCGGGAAATCGCCTTGGGGTTACAGATAGTGGTGCTACTACCGACTACACCACCAACGATCTCAATCAATATATTAATTTTGGTAATGCGGGTTATACCTACGACAAAGATGGTAATTTGATTGGGAAAATTGAAGGAGGGCAGACTTCTACTTATACTTATGATGTAGAAAATCGCTTAGTTAAAGTAGTTAGTCCTCAAGGAACTTGGGAATATCAATATGATGGTTTAGGAAACCGCGTTGCGACTGTTTTAAATGGTCAACGTACAGAATATTTACTCGATCCGACTGGTTTAGGGGATATTGTTGGAGAATATAACGGTAGTACCTTAGTTGCTAACTATACTCATGGGATTGGGTTAGTTAGTCGGGTCAATGGTAGCAATAGTAATTATTATGATGCCGATGCGATCGGGTCAACGATTGGGTTAACTGCAAGTGATGGAAGTTATGTTAACCGCTACAGTTATTTACCTTTTGGCGAAGATTTAACTAAGGTTGAAGGTGTTGCTAACCCCTTTGAGTATGTTGGGCAATGGGGGGTGATGGATGAAGGCAATGGACTCGATTTCATGCGGGCAAGGTTTTATGATACTGGTTTAGGGAGGTTTACAAGTGTTGATCCGATCGGATTGAATGGTGAGGATACGAATTTTTATAGGTATGTAGAGAATAATCCTGTATCTTTTGCTGATCCAGAAGGTCTTTGGATTTCTGTCGCTGTAAGAATTGGATCAGCAGCATTAAAATTAGCCCAACCACTTGGCAGGAATATCACAAAGGCTGCAAAAGAGCTTAACCGAAACAAAGATACTTTATCAAAAAACGAAAAAATAGCTGAGGAGATTGCTAGAAAAGCAGGAGGAGGTAAAAAACCAATCCATCATGATCCTCATCAACCAGGGCAAAGACCGCATTTCCATCCAGCAGATCCAAAAAATCCCGCGAAACAAGACCCCAACAAAGGACATTCATTCTATAATATATTCCCATTTATCCCCTTACTACCAAAACCACCCGAAGACCCCACCCCTCCCAACACACCAACCCCCGGAGGTGGCACCTATAACGATCCGCATCTACAAACCCTCGACGGATTAGGCTACGATTTCCAAACCGTAGGCGAATTTACCCTCGTTAAATCCACCACCGATGACTTTGAAATCCAAACCCGCCAACAACCTTGGGGCGGAAGTACCAGCGCATCCGCTAATACTGCCATTGCAATTAAAAGTGGCGATCAACGCATTGCAATTTATGCCAACCAAACCAACCCTGTAATAATTAACGGTACTGCTGTCACCATTCCCGAAGGTGGACTATATGCAGTCGGACAAAACCTAATTATTCGACAAGGCAGCCAATACAGTATAATTACCCCCAACAATGACCTCATTCTCGTTAGTAATCGGGGTACTTGGCTAAATATTAACCTTGGTCTAGCCGATGATCGTCAAGGTAAAGTCATTGGACTCCTAGGCAACAATAACGGTTCTACTAACGATGACTTTGCCCTACGTAACGGGACAGTAATTGGCAGTGCTATCTCTAACCAACAACTATACGGCGACTATGCCAACAGTTGGCGCATCACCCAACCTACCTCTCTGTTTGACTATGCTGCGGGAACAAGTACCGCCACCTTTACCGACCTATCCTTCCCCAGCAATATCATCACCTCAGCCACCCTTACTCCAGAACAACGCGCCGCCGCCGAAGAAATAGCCCGCAATGCAGGGATTACTGACCCCGATGTGCTAGAAGATGTCATCCTTGATATTTTTATCAGCAATGGTAACACTGACTTAATCCAAGGAGCGATCGACCAACAACGGATAGAAACCGTCACCGCACCCAACACTCTCATCAACCCCGACGGTACAGGAACGCAACACTGGTTAAGTGCTAATGCCATCATTCCTTATACTATCCGCTTCAGCAACAATGCTGCCCAAGGAACTACACCAGTTGCCCAAGTCAGCATCACTCAACAACTCGACTCCGACCTCGACCTCAACACCTTTACGCTCAATGACTTTGGCTTTGGAGATATCACAGTTGATGTTCCCACAGGCTTACAAAATTACAGCCAACGCCTCGACCTCCGTACCACCAAAGGAGTTTTTGTCGATGTCAACGCTGGGCTAAACGCTTCTACAGGTGTCGTAACTTGGACATTTACCGCCATTGACCCCACCACAGGCAACCCCGCTAATAGCACCACTCAGGGTTTCTTACCGCCCAACGATCAAAACGATGCCGGACAGGGTTTTGTCGGCTACACTATTCAACCCAAAGCTAACAGCATCACTAGCGCCCGTATTGATGCCCAAGCCAATATTACCTTTAACAGCCAAACACCCATCCAAACCACCCCCGTCTTTAACACCCTTGATGGGGACGCGCCTACCAGTAAGGTAAATGCTTTATCAGCCAATAGTAATCCTAACTTTACGGTTTCTTGGGCAGGCAGTGACACGGGCAGTGGTATTGCTGCTTACGATATTTTTGTCTCCACTGATGGTGGTCAATATACCCTGTGGAAAGACGATATTACTGGCATTTCAGCAACTTATACAGGTCAAGCAGGACACGCCTACGGCTTCTATAGCGTAGCCACCGATAATTTGGGTCTAACCGAAATTGCTCCCACTCAAGCCGATACTGTGACAACTGTAGGGACTACTCAAGCTGGTGTAATTGCTTTTAGCGCGATCAGCTATAGCATAAATGAAAACGGAACTGCAACTACTCCGATCGCCCTCACCCGTACCAATGGAAGTGTTGGAGCCGTTAGCGTTACTTTGACCCCGATTAATGGCACTGCCACATCACCTAGTGACTACAATAATAGTCCTATTGTCGTTAACTTTGCTGATGGAGAAACGATCAAAACCGTTAACATTCCCATCGCTAACGACACTGTATATGAAGCTAACGAAACCATCAAACTAACTTTAAGTAATCCCACAGGTGGCGCAACTTTAGGTACAACAAAGAACGCCACACTTACTATTACTGATAACGACACTCAACCCGTGATTAGCCTTAGTGCCAATCAAAGTATTCTAGAAGGGTTGACAACTCCCCAAAATGTTAGTTACACGGTAAGTTTATCTAACCCCAGTAGCCAAATTATTACTGTTAATTACGCGACTGCCAATGGAACTGCCCAAGCTGGATCTGATTATACTAATACAACAGGAACCTTAACCTTTAGTCCTGGTGTTACCAGTCAAATCATTAACATTCCTATCCTCAACGATGCGGTTAATGAGACAGATGAGGTTTTTACCTTAACACTGACAAATCCCACAAATGCTACTTTAGCATCGACAGTAGTAGTCACCACAACTATCAGCGATACCCTCTCTGCTTCAACTACCACAACACTCCCCGAAAATCTAGAAAACCTGGCTCTCACGGGAACAGCAGCAATAAACGGGACTGGAAATGCAGGTAATAACGTTCTGACAGGTAATAATGCCAACAATACCTTGAGCGGTCAGGCAGGAAACGATACACTCGACGGTGGAGGTGGTGTTGATAAGTTGATTGGTGGGTTGGGTGATGATAATTATATTGTGGATACAACCACCGATACGATTACAGAATTAGCCAATCAAGGAATAGACACGATTCAATCGAGTGTTACGTATAGCATTGCACCCTTTGTTAATATTGAAAACTTGACTCTAACAGGGATAGATGCGATCGCGGCTACAGGTAACTCAGGTAATAATGTTTTCATCGGTAATAGTGGCAATAATACCCTCACAGGTGATTCTGGAAGCGATCAACTCAACGGTGGTTTAGGTATTGATACCTTAATTGGTGGGTTAGGTGATGACGCTTATATCGTCGATACTACTACTGATACGATTAATGAAATTGCATCTCAAGGAACCGATACGGTTCAATCTAGTGTCACATTTAGTATTGCTAATCTGGGCAATATAGAAAATCTTACCTTAACCGGAAATAGCGCGATCGCAGGTACAGGTAATTCCGGTAATAATGTCCTGACAGGAAACGCTGGCAATAATACTCTAGATGGCAATACAGGTGTTGATACCTTAATTGGTGGGTTAGGCAACGATATTTATGTTGTTGATACAACCACTGATACGATTACAGAACAGAATAACGAAGGAACCGATGCGGTCAAATCCAGTGTCAGCTATAACTTAGCTACTATGGCTAATGTAGAAAATCTGACTTTAACTGGAAATAGCCCACTTAACGCTACAGGTAGCACAGGCAATAACGTTCTCATCGGTAACAGTGGCAATAACACCCTAAATGGCGATGTTGGAAACGATAATCTTAATGGTGGCGCAGGTGTTGATACCTTAATTGGTGGGTTAGGCAACGATATTTATGTTGTTGATACAACCACTGATACGATTACAGAACAGAATAACGAAGGAACCGATACGGTTCAATCTAGTGTCACCTTTAGTATTGCTAGTCTCACCAATATCGAAAATCTCACCTTAACCGGAACTACTGCGAATAACGGCACAGGCAATACAGGTAATAACGTTCTCATCGGTAATAGTAGCAATAATACCCTAAATGGCAATACTGGAAACGATACCCTCAATGGTGGTGCAGGCGTTGATGCCTTAATTGGTGGGTTAGGTGATGACACTTATGCTGTCGATACTACTACTGATACGATTAATGAAATTTCAGGTCAAGGAACAGATACAGTAAAATCCAGTGTCACATATAGCATTGCTACTCTCACTAATGTAGAAAATCTTTCCTTAACTGGAATAGAGGCTATTAATGGAACAGGTAATGCAGGCAATAACGTTATTACTGGTAACAGTGCTAACAATACTATCAATGGTGGTGCAGGCGTTGATACTTTAATTGGCGGGTTAGGTGATGACACTTACATTGTTGATAGCACAACCGATATAATTACGGAACCTGCTAATCAAGGCATAGATATAGTAAGATCCAGTGCTAACTTTAGCATTGCTACTCTTACCAATCTAGAAAACCTAACTTTAACTGGAACAACTGCTACTAACGCAACAGGAAATGCAGGTAATAATGTCCTGACTGGCAATAGTGCGTCGAATACTCTCACAGGCAATGCTGGAAACGATACCCTTACTGGCGCGACTGGTATTGATACTCTAATTGGTGGGTTTGGCGATGACACTTACATTGTTGATACTACAACTGATACCATTACCGAAGCGGCTAACCAAGGACTTGATACAGTTCAATCTAATGTCACATATAGCCTTGCCAATCTTACCGATACCGAAAACATCACCTTAACCGGGACTACTGCGATTAACGGTACAGGCAATGCAGGTAATAACGTCCTCACTGGCAATAGTACTAATAATACTCTCACAGGCGATGCTGGAAATGATACCCTCACTGGCAACGCGGGTGTTGATACTCTAATTGGCGGGTTAGGCGATGATGTTTATGTTGTTGATAGCACAACAGATACCATTACCGAAGTTGCCACTCAAGGAGCAGATACAGTTCAATCTCGTGTCACCTATAGTTTGGGTACTATGGCTGATGTGGAAAACCTAACTCTGACTGGGACGGCAGCAATTAACGGAACAGGTAATACAGGTAATAACGTTATAACTGGCAATAGTGCTAATAATACCCTCAAAAGTGATGCTGGTGACGATACCCTAAGTGGCGATGCTGGCAATGACATCTTGTATGCAGAAACTGGCAATGATTGGTTGATTGGCGGTTTGGGTAACGATATTCTTGATGGTGGTGCAGATACAGATACTTTTGCTTGGGATGCAACTGCTTTAAATAGTAGCGATGTTGTCGCTGGTGGGGTAGATACCTTGCTGAATCCAGCGGGCGATCGCCTCAATTTTACAAGTAATGTAGAAAACTTGTTAAATATTGGTGGACTTTCACTTGCTTCCCTTACTGCTGATACAACTTTAACTAATACTGCAACTAGCAACATTAGTTTCGGTACAGGTAATTCAGTGCGCTTTGTCAATAGTATATTACAACTCGATCTGGATGGTAATGGCAGTTTCAGTGCTGCTAGTGACTTCCAAATTAAGCTTAACGGTGTTAACAGTCTTATCTATAATGCTGCTGTTGATTATTTTATCGCTATTTAGGCTGTCCTTATCGAGCAAAGCTGCTTCCAAATCAGGAGGCAGCTTAAATTATTAAAGGGTACAAATCGCAAAATTTTTATTTTTCACGCCCCCTCAGATACCAGAGTAAAACTTTCCGCGTTTAAAAAAACTTGTTCTTTCTGAGTCAGATACATGGCAATACCCTTCTCGTAATAGGCTGCTTCATTGATGAATACTGGATAAACTGTTGATTGTCCCTCATAAGTAATAGTTTTGCCCTCAAAAGTTAAGAAAATTGGGTCACCAGTATTGAGAGGTTGATAATCTTTAAACTGTAGTTGTGGGTGAATCATCGCTCTTATTTGCTCTTGTTCATTTCTGGGATAATCTACAGCTTTCACTTGTTGGTATCGGGTGAACGTTTTCGGGAATGTTGGTGTTTTTTTCTGATTAAAGAGTTCGATAAAATCGAGAATTGAACTAATCAAAGCTTCTGTTTGCAAAAACAATTCCGCATTGAGAGTCCCTTGAGCTACTGGGCCCACTTCAATAGCCAATCCCAATTCACAAAGACTTCTTAGGTAAGGATGGTCTTGATTAGCTGGGTATTGCAAAACTTTGACTAAAGGATTAATTGCACTCAAATAAGCAGTTAAACTTAACAAGTATGGGTGATTGTTATATAAAATAACTGTCAAGCCCATGTGAGATGTTGTACTATGCAAATCAATAATTAAATCAATGTTTGACTGCTCAATTTTAATAGCTATTTGTTTAGCTAGTAGTTGTTCATAATTAACCAGTTTCGGGTTTTGCAAGTCTTGAGATTTAAAGCAGCGATTGAGGTCAGCATCTATATACCGCTGCCCTGCTTCAATAGCTTGAGAATTTGCTAGTAAAGTCGATGTTTCAAAGCTGCTACGCCCAATTAAATCAGGAAATTGTTCATACTTTCTGACTAAAAATACTCCTGTAATCTCATTTCCATGAGTTCCGCCTACAATTACAGCTTTTTTAATTAATGGATAAGACATCAATTGTTCTCCTTTAAGATCTTGAGATCAGCTTAAAGGCAAACTAAAATCAGCGATACTAGATGTTTAAGATAATAATATATAAAAAATCATATATTGTTTGGAAATTAATACCTAATGATACTCCGACGCAAATATAACTTTGAATTACAACACTTACGTTACTTTATCGCTGTGGCTGAGAAAGAAAACTGTAACATTAGCGAAGTGGCCCAAGAATTGCATATGGCTCAGTCTAACCTCAGCCAGCAAATCAAAGATTTAGAAAAAAAGTTAGGTAATATTACTCTGTTTGAGCGCAAGAAACGCCCACTACGGCTAACGGAAGCGGGGCAAGAGTTCCTTAAAGAAGCACGTTTAATTCTGGCTCAAGTTGACCGTGCTATTGAGACAGCCACACTCGCTAGTCAGGGTCAGATTGGACAATTAATAGTTGGATTTAATAGTTCAGTTTCCAATAGTGTTCTCCCAGATATTTTGATAGCGTTTCGCACTCGCTTCCCAAACGTCAAACTTGTTTTACAAGAACGTACTGCCTACAGTTTAATTAAGGGACTGGAAACTCAACAGATTGATATTGGTTTGATGCACTGGTCAGCTTTGAATCACCAAGATATAGGATTATGTGTTGAACCAATTAAGGAAGAGTCTTTAGTTTTGGTTTTACCGTCAAGCCATCCCTTGGCTGCTCAGACAGAAATTTCCTTACAATCTCTTGCTAACGAATCCTTTATCCTACCACCCTCCCATATGTCCTATAGTTTGCATCAGCAAATTGTCAGTTTATGTCAGCAAATCGGTTTCATTCCCAAGGTGACACAAGAAGCTACTTTAATGTTGACAATCCTCAACTTAGTTGCTGGAGGGATTGGAATCAGTTTATTACCTGCCAATGTGCAAACTATAGAGCGTAAAGGAGTTGTTTACCGAACGATTCAAGAACAGACACCAATGCTCAAGATTGTAGCTGCTTGGCGCTCTGATAATTTGTCGATTGTCTTATCCGAATTTTTAGCAGCCTGTCGCTTAATTCAACATGGGATTTAAGATGCCCAATTGCAACGTTTAGAGTGTTATTTCATTAACAATACACAAATTTTCAGACTAAAACTATAGCCCATTTGTAAAATTAGAGGTGATATAAACAATTTTTTATTTTTGCCAAATTTTGATAGTTTTATCTTTACTTGCACTCACAATAACTTCTTGCTCAAAACTACTAGCGACAGCACAAACCGAATCAGTATGTCCTGTCAATACAGCTTGTAAATCTCCTGTATTAACCTGCCAAATTTTAACATTTTTGTCCCAACTACCACTAATTAATTCGCTATTAGACTGAAATACTAAACTAGAGACCGACCAAGAATGACCATTAATAGTACGTAACAGATTATGAGTAGCTAAATCCCAAATTCCAATAGTATTATCATCACTACCAGTTGCTAAAATCTTACCATTGGGACTGATGGCGATCGCCTTCACTGCCCAAGCATGGTAAGGTAAGGTTTGGATTAATTCATAATTATCATTCAAATCCCAAATTTTAGCTGTACGGTCTAAGCTAGCACTAGCTAGTTTATTACTTGTCGCCTCATAAGCAATATCTCTAACAGCCAAATGATGACTTTTTAAAGTGGCAATCACTTCGGTGGTATTAACATCCCATAATTTAATAGTTTTATCAGCACTACCACTAATAATTTTAGTACCATCGGGAGTAAACAACACAGAATTTACTGCTTGCTGGTGTCCTTGAAATGTGAAGATTTCTTGGTAATGATCTAAATTCCATAACTTAATAGTGCGATCGCTACTACCACTTACCAATAGTTTACCAGTTAAACTAAAAGCAATTGTACGCACACTCTTTTTATGTCCTCTCAAAGTGGCAACTTGTTTTTTTGTTACCAAGTCCCAAATTAAAATAGTTTGGTCATCACTTCCACTAGCAACCAACTTCCCATCAGGGCTAATAGCAACTGTATTAACTGTGGCAAATAACCCAGAATGACCAGTTAAAGTAGCAACACAACGCCAGTTTTGAGTAGGAATTTTGGTTAGTTGTTTTTGTTTATTAGAAGAAATATCTAATTGATTAGAGCGTTGTTGCAACTGGCTACCAAGCCCCAATAATTGCATCTGATGAATAACTGCATCAACTGATTGCAACCTTTGGCTTAAACGTGGTGCAACTAATTGATTGAGCAGTTCAATTAGTGGCGGTCTAATATCTTTTGTTGTCTCATCAGACAACCAATAGTGATGCCAATTTAAAGAGCTAACTGACTCCTCAGCGCTGGCGCTATCGCACCCGTCTATCAAATCAAAAGGATGTAAATCAGTCAGCAATTGAATACAACTTAAGCCTAAACTATATAAATCACTGGCAAAAACAGCCTCACCTTGAATTTGTTCTGGCGCAGCATATTCAAAATTGCTGTGGGAGGTATTATTAATAATTGAAAAACAGTTAGCATCAACTAAAACTAATTGTTTTTCTGTACCTAATGATTTATCCAGAGTGCCTTCAATGAAATTCCTAGGTTTAATATCTCCATGAATCACATTATGAGCATGAATAAACTTGAGGATAGGTAAAATATTTTTTAATAATTGACAAACTTTACTAGCACTAAAACAACCATCTAATTGCAACGTTTTTTTGCAATCAATGCCGTTAACGAACTCTTGCACCACATAAAATTTACCTGCTTTTTCAAAATGATCCAACAAACTCGGAATTTGAGGATGATTACCTACAGCTTGGAGCGTCTGAATAATTCCTAGTAGCTCATGCGGCAATACATTTTCTAGTTGCTTAATTACACAGAGTGTAGGGGGAGAATGATTAGTATTAACTGCTAACAGCGTACTCCCCCTATTTCCCTGGCTTAACTGGCTTTTAATGTGATAACAGTTGTTTAGTAACACATTCCCAAAGTCATTATCATCACATTAAGATTTAGTCGAATTATGATCAACTGCATCAGTAGTATCATTACCATTTTCTAGATGTAATGATGGGGTTAATGACGCTAGTGAAATGCTGTCTTTCAAATTATTGGATGTATGGTCAGACAATTTTTGACTTCCCTGATTCCACAACAACATTCCCATCAATCCATCTACTAAGCCTGCACCATTACCACTACCACTAACAGCAACATCGGGAACAACACGCACTTGATTATCTCCCACAATTTGCATCATTTGTAAGGCTGTATATCCTTGTTCACCCAATGCTTGCACCCCTGCACGGTAGGCATCTGCTTTCGCTTCACCCGTCAAACGAATTGCTTCAGCTTCACCCGACGCTTGCTTGACTTTAGCAGTTGCTTGTAATTCGGCAATATTTACCCCTTGCTCTGCGGTGACAACTTCTTGCTGGATTTCTGCTACAGCAGTTTCACGCAATAATTCTTGTCGTTGCATTTGAGCCACACGCTGCACTTGATAAGTTTTCTGCTGTTCTTCAGCAATTTTACGCTCAGTCAGAGTGTACATTAATTCTGGTGGTGGGGTAATTAAACCAATCAGCGTATCCACTGCTTGTACATCATAAGCGCGTAAAGCTGTGCGAATATATTCTGCTGCTTCTGCTTGTCGTTCACTACGAGCAATTAAGAAGTCTAAAATGGTATATTCTTGAGCCGAGTTACGGAAATAATTACCTACGATGGGACGTAACACATGATCGACTAAGTTCTGCATGGAACCTAAGCGAGAAATTACTTTCGGAGCTTCCTCAGCGCCAACGTGAATAATTTGGAAAACTTCTATCTCAAAGGTAAATCCATCAACAGAAAGTAATTTCAACGCGACTAATTTAGCATCATAGCCATGCTCTCCACTAAATCTAGCTGTGAAGTTCAGCACAATATTAGTCGTGGGTACTAATTCTACTTTCATTGTTCTGGTGTTGAGGGGATGAGAACCTGGATAAAGAGGTGTTACCCATACACCTTTATCACCAGCTTTGACTAAACTCCCATGAGTAAAAGAATCTCCGGTAACATCTTGATTTGATCTCCCTACAAAGGAAATTACTACCCCAACATAACCAATGGGAATTTCTGTGAGGGGGACTTGCTCGATTTGCACAAACCAAGGGTTTAAGTTCCACGAACCGGATAAAACTACTTGTTCTTGTAAGCCGCGACAGCCTTCTGCATCAATAAACTTTTGTCCATTCTGGAAGTTATCATGCTTGCTGAGAGTACTGCTGTTCAGGGGGCGACAAGCGCCCCCAAAGCCTGATGTGCTTTGCACATCAGGGTTCAGCCCTTATCAAAAAACTGTCAGCTTATTGACAACAAGCTCTCTATAGAGAAAAAAGTATCAAACTGTGAT